>Ga0100378_1002676_pt1 | contig 17556 bp, 18 predicted proteins | sample CryGeymeta201502_FD_81535 | JGI IMG/M metagenome (GOLD analysis project Ga0100378, IMG submission 81535) | Groundwater microbial communities from Crystal Geyser aquifers in Utah, USA - Crystal Geyser metaG 2015-02 | ecosystem: Environmental > Aquatic > Deep subsurface > Groundwater | place: USA...
CGTTTTGGATCGCCTATCGTTGGCTGACCATTGCGTCGATGTGGCCAGTGTGTTTCGGGAGTTATGCAGCTTGCCCGCCATTCGCCGCAATCTGGAGTGGGAGGCGGGCCATCCGCTGGCCAAAATACACCTCGACCGCCTGGCCGTCTTTGCCCTGCTGCATGACCTGGGCAAATGCAACTGGGGCTTTCAGGCCAAGGCCGACCCCAAGGCGAAGGAAACGGCGGGACACGTCGGGGAAACTGCGGCGCTGTTCTTCGACGATGGTTTGAGCAGTCGGGTGACCGAGGTACTGGGGCTTGAAGATATGGCCGACTGGCTCAGCGAGCCTGCAGGTCATCCACTTCCCGATCTTCCTCCCTTGTCGCGCCTGCTCTTGGCTGCCGTCTCCCACCACGGTGAGCCTGCATTTACCTCCCAGATTAACGGCTCCATCAAGGTTGACCGCTGGGCCGGGTATTGGCGGGAACAGGATGGCTATAACCCCTTTGACGCCCTGGCGGAACTGGGCCAGGTGGCAAGAGCCGCTTTTCCCGATGCGTTTCAGAAACAGGCCGATCCGCTGACCCTCACCCCGGCCCTGGAACACCGTTTCGCCGGCCTGCTCATGCTGGCCGACTGGCTGGGCTCGCACCGGGAAGCCTTCTTCCCCTTCCACCAAGAAGGCAGCCGCATTCCCTGGGCGCGAATGCAGGCCGGGATTGCACTGGCCACGGTCGGCTTGGAGGTGGGGGCGGCCAGGCAGCATCTGGCGGCCGGATTGCCCGCCTTCGGCCAGGCCTTCAACCTCCAGGCCGAAGCCAGGCCACTCCAGGTGGAATTGGCCCGGGCCGACCTGCCGGCGCTGCTCATCGCGGAATCCGATACCGGTTCGGGCAAGACCGAGGCAGCCCTGATGCACTTCCTGGCGCTGTTCGCCGCCGGGGAGGTGGATGGCCTCTATTTCGCTTTGCCGACGCGGGTGGCGGCGCGGGAGCTTTATGGCCGGGCCCGGGCGGCCATGAGGCGGGTTTTCGGGGACGATTGCCCGCCCGTGCTGCTGGCCGTGCCGGGCTATGCCCAGGTGGATGGCGAGCCGGCCACGCACTTGCCGGCAAGCGCGGCGCTCTGGCACGAGGCGGATATGGCCAAGCGCGAGCGGGCCTGGTCGGCGGAACGTCCCAAGCGTTTCCTCGCCGCGCCGGTGGCCGTGGGCACCATCGACCAGGCCCTGTTTTCCGCCCTCCAGGTACCTCATGCCCATTTACGCGCCGCCTGTCTGGACCGCTCACTCCTGGTGGTGGACGAGGTCCATAGCTCCGACGTCTACATGCGCTACCTGTGCCGGCGCGTGTTGGCCCGCCATCTGGCGGCGGGTGGCCGGGCGCTCCTGCTCTCCGCCACTCTTGGCAGTGCCGCTCGGGTGGAATATCTCTCGCCAGGCAGTCGGCCCCCGGCCCCGGAGGATTTCGATCTCGCCGCCGCCCAGCCCTATCCCGCGCTGTGTGCGCCCGGCATGGCTTTACGCCACCTGCCCGACCCGGCTGTGCGGCCCAAACGGGTACGTATTCAAGCCCTGTCCATCCTGGAATCCCCGGAAACCCTGTTGCCGGACTTGCGCGCGGCCGTGTCGGCCGGCCGGCGGGTGATGGTGGTGTTGAACACCGTGGCCCGCGCCCTGGCGCTGGCGCGTCTGGCGGATGCGGACCCGGTATTGGCGCCCGCCCTGTTTTCCGTGAACGGCCAGCCTTGTCCCCACCATGGCCGCTACGCCCGGCCCGACCGGGAGTTGCTGGATGGCGAAGTGAGCCGGCGCATGGGCAAGGACTCGCCGGCAGGTTCCCTCCTGCTCATCGGCACCCAGACCCTGGAACAGAGCCTGGACATCGACGCCGACTGGCTGGTGACCGACCTGTGCCCGATGGACGTGCTGCTGCAACGCATCGGCCGCCTGCACCGCCACGACCGGGGGCCGCGACCGGAAGCGGTATGCACGGTTCTCCTGCCCGAAGAGCCGGATTTTTCCGTTTTCCTCAAGAAAAACGGCGAAATGGGCCGGGGTGGCTTGGCCGGGTTCGGGTTTGTCTACGAAGACCTGCGCATCCTGCAACTGACCCGCGACTGGGCCGCTGGCCAACTGGAAATAGAAATCCCCCGCGACAACCGGCACCTGGTGGAATCCGCCACCCACCCGGAGCGGCTCGCCACCCTGGCCGGGGCGAAATGGCAGGCCCACGCCGGGCGGCTGGAGGGCGGAGGCATTGCCCAAGCCATGGCTGCCGACAACGCGCTGATCCCGGATAAACACTTCGGTGACTTTCTGTTCCCCCACGGCCTCGAAGCCAATCTGGCGACCCGCCTCGGCCTTAACGACCGCACCGTTTCCCTGGGCGCGTCCTACCCCAGCCCCTTTGGACAGCTCATCGACGAGATCAATATTCCCGGCCATCTCGCGCCGGGCCTGGCAAATGAGCAGGCTCACCTGGTGAGCCTGGAGGGGAGTAGCCTGTTCATCCATGTCGGCCCCCTGGTCTTTCGCTATTCCCGTTTTGGATTGGAGAAACTCTAATGAATCTGCTGCTTGAGCCGCTGTTTCGCGTTCGCCTGCAAGAGCAGACGATCCGCGCCAGCCTGCCGGAACTCCTGGCCATGCTGGGCGAGGACCGGGTAGACAGCCTGCCCGGCCTGCAACGCCACCAGGAGGACGCCTTCCACATCTTTCTCTGCTACCTGGCCGGGGCAGTGCTGGACCGGCAAGGCCGCGCCGAACCGAAGCAACCCGCCGAATTCTGGCTCGAAGGCATCCGCGCCCTCACCCATGCGGAAGGCTGCGACAACGACGATGCCTGGACTCTGGTGGTGGACGACCCGACCCGGCCCGCCTTCCTGCAAGCACCCGCACCCAGCCGGGACTACAAACCCAAGGCCGCCACGCCGGATGCACTGGATGTGTTACAGACGGCGAAGAACCATGACGTAAAAGCAGCCCGTGGCGACCGGAACGAAGCCGAAGCCTGGTGTTTCGCTTTGCTCACGCTGCAATCCCAGATTGGTTTCCTTGGCGCTGGCAACCAGGGTGTCGCCCGCATGAATGGGGGTTTCGGCAGCCGCCCTTGTGTCGCTTGGCAGCAGCATCGGCGCCCAGGAGCCCGCCTGTTGCGGGATATTCCCGTGCTTCTGTCCCACAGGAAAACGCTATTGGAAGAACCCTATCCCTATCTTGCTGATGGCAAGGTTCTGCTCTGGATACCCCCTTGGGATGGACAAACCAGCCTGTCGCTCGCAGCTCTCGATCCCTGCTTTCTGGAGATCGCCCGGCGTATTCGCCTGGTCGCCGCCGGCACCGGTTGCCAGGCTCTGGCGGCCACCGCGTCCGCCCCGCGCATTTCTGCCAAGCAGCAAAAAGGCAACTTGGGCGATCCCTGGATACCTATCAACACCAAGACCGGTGGCGCGCTCACGGTACCGGCCACGGGCTTCACCCCCGACCTGCTGCGTAACTTGCTTTTCAGCGACGGTGGCTTTACCCCGGCGGCCATGCAGGAAGCGCCGAAGGGCCAGGGCGCCGGCTGGTTTTCCGCCGCCGTGCTGGTGCGCGGCCAGGGCACCACGGACGGCTTTCACGAAGCGGCTATCCGGGTACCGGAAAAAATCCGTCCGGTGCTGTTCGGCAAAGGACCAACTCGGGATCGGCTGGCCGGCTTGTCGAAAAAGGGTCTGGAGACCGCTTCGACCATTCAATACAAGGCGCTCCGTCCAGCACTGTTTGCCCTGATGGAAGGCGGTCCCGATGCCATCCATCCGGACAAGACCGAAATCAGTAATTGGGTGGATAAAGCCGCCGGGGCTTACAGCCGGGATTGGAATCCCCTCTACTTCGACTGGCTCTGGGACACCCTGGACCAGCCCGACGATTCTGCCGCCTTGAAACCCTGGTTCGACCAACTGCGCCACCTGGCGGAAGCCACCCTGGAACAGGCATTCGAGCGGGTGCCTGTGCGCAGCGGTCGCAACTACCGGGGGAAAACCCGTGCACGGGGCATGTTCTACGGCTCCCTGCACAAACACTTCAAAGACTACATGGAGGCAAATCATGAACACGCCTGAATCCCGCTGGCCCTCGGCCCAGGTGCCCGCCCTGGCGCGCGCGCTGGCTGACCCGCACTTTTCCAACGGCGAGCGGGCCGCCTTGAAACGCATGGGGCTGGAAGGCCCCGCGCCCCTGGCCCTGCACCGCTTCATCCTGCGCCAGGTAGAGGAAACTTGGCAGGGCGAACACTGGACGCCGCGCTGGCGCGCCCTCATCTGCGCCCTGGCCATCCAGCGGGACGGCGGTTTCGACCCCTCTCGCCCCTGGGGCCAGGCCCTGGCCGAGGCCCGCTTCGCCGAAAGCCGGCTGGAACGGCTGCTGGCCGCGCAGGGCGACACCCAACTCACCCTGGCTTTGCGCGCCGCCCGTCAACTGGCGGCCAAGGGCATCGCCTGCGACTGGCGGCAACTGGCCGATCTGATTTTTTCCAGCGACCCCGAAATCCGCGAACGCATCAACACCCGTATTGCCCGCGACTATTACTGCAACCTCAAAAAGGATTGACGCCATGTTCCTGCAAATCCACACCCTGACCTCCTTTGCCGCCGCCCTACTCAACCGCGACGACGCCGGCCTCGCCAAACGCATCCCCTTCGGAAACGCCGAACGCATGCGGGTCTCCTCCCAATGCCTCAAGAAGCATTGGCGCGATGATTTCCACCGCAACCTCGATTTGCCCGGCGGCATCCGCTCACGCATGTTTTTCGAGCGGGAAATTCTGAGCCGGGTGCTGGAAGCCGGCGTCGCTGAGGAAACTGCCCGCAAACTGACCGAAGCCTTGCTCAAACGCCTGGTCCAGGGCGGGCAGGACAAGAAAAACCCTTTGCGCTTGAATCAACCGGTGCTGTTCGGCAAGCCGGAAGCGGATTACCTGGTACGACTCATCACCGAATGCGCCGCCAGCGATGCCGATCCGGTGCAACGCCTCGGCGAGCGGCTACATGCGGAACATGGCAACCTGAAAGCCATGTGGAAAGCCGCCGGGGTGAACCTGGTCTCCGGTGTGGAGGGAGCCATGTTCGGCCGCTTCGTCACCTCCGACATCCTGGCCCGCACCGATGCCGCCGTGCATGTCGCCCATGCCTTCACCGTCCACCCGCTATCGACGGAAGTGGATTACTTCACCGTAGTCGACGACCTCAAAGAAGCGGACGAAGATGCCGGCGCCGCTCACGCCGGCGACATGGAACTCGGCGCCGGACTGTTCTACGGCTATGTGGTGGTCGACGTGCCTTTGCTGGTCTCCAACCTGTGCGGCTGCGATCCGGCGAAATGGCAGGAACAGCCGCTGGAAGCCTTGCGGGATGCCCGCGATGTGCTGGAACGCTTGGTGCAAGCCATCGCCACGGTCAGCCCTGGCGCCAAGCTGGGCGCCACCGCCCCCTACGCCCGCGCCGAACTGGTGCTGCTGGAATCCGGCACTGCCCAACCCCGCACCCTGGCCAATGCCTATCTTCAAGCGCTGAAGCCCAAGGGCAATCCGCTGCAACAGGCGGTGGACGCACTGGGCCAGCATCTCGACGCCCTGGATGCGATGTACGGCCGCGACGAACAGCGTTTCGTCGCCTCCACCCAGGACACCGCCAGCCTCAAGGACATTCCCCGCGCACCGATGAAAAACAGCGTCCAGGCCGCGCTGGATGGGTTGTTCGGAGCCGGCTGATGGACGCCCTGATCCTGCGTTTCGACGCACCGCTGATGAGCTTCGGCGGCGTCATGGTGGACCAGCACAATGTCACCGACCGCTTTCCCGGGCTTTCCCTGTTCGCGGGCCTCCTCGCCAATGCGCTGGGCTGGCAGCACCGCGACTTTGATCGCATTGGCCGCCTGCAAGAGCGCCTGTTGCTGGCCTCCCGCTGGGACATCCCCGGCGAGGCCATCATCGACTACCACACGGTGGACCTGGGGCAGCCGAAGATGCGCGAAAAGGGCTGGACCACCCGGGGCGAACCGGAACACCGCGACGGTGGGGATGCCAAATTCGGCACCCATCAGCGCTATCGCCACTACTGGGCCAATGGCGTGCTGACTGCCGCCCTGGCGCTCCACCATGCCGACGAAACCCCGACGCTGGATGAACTGCAAGCCGCCCTGCGCCGGCCCGCCCGGCCCTTGTTCATTGGCCGCAAGACCTGCCTGCCCAGCGCGCCCATTCTGATCGGCCGGCAAACTGGCTCCGACCTGTTGGCCATCCTGCAAGCCGTGCCTCGTGCCCTCTGCCCGCAGCGCCCGGACACGAAACCTATGCCGGCCCGCTGGCCCGCCGACCTGGGCCAGGCGCAGGAAGCGCAACTCCACCCCGTTTATGACCAGCGCGACTGGAAAAACCAGTGGCACGCCGGCAGCCGCCAGGTTGCCGAAGGCCCGCTCCAGGAGATGCCGCCATGTACATGATCGACCTGCCCCTGGATGCCGCCGCCCTGACCCGCTTCGCCTGGCGCCAGGGCCATGCCGGCGGGCGTAATCCGAGTGACGAGGATTTCGGCTATGCCGCCCACGCCTGGCTCGCCGCCACCCTGGGCGAACAGGCGCCTCGCCCCTTTAGGCTCATGGAAACCCGCGCCGGCCTGCGTCTCCTGGGCTATGCCGCGGCCGACGCGGACACGCTGGCGCAACACGCACGCGAGTTCGCCTTGCCGGACGCCCTCGCGGTGTGCGACTGGGGCACCGCCGCCGGCAAGGCCATGCCCGCCACCTGGGCCGCCGGTCGGCGCCTGGGCTTCGAGGTACGCGCCTGTCCCATCCTGCGCGGCGAACGAGAGCGGGATGCTTACCTGGTGGAAGTGGATCAAGCCAAAGCCCAAGTCCGCGAGCCGGCCAGCCGCACCCAGGTCTACGCCCACTGGCTGCAACGCCAGCTTAAACGAGAGGGCGCCGCTCAGGCCGTCGCGGAAACCCTCAACCTCGTCGGCTTTCGCCGGGTGCGGGCGCTACGTCAATCCCGCACTGGGCAGGGCCAGCGGCGACAAGGGATGGAGCGGCCGGATGCCCTGATGGCCGGTGAGTTGCTCATCAGCGACCCGGACGCCTTTGCCCGCCTGCTGGCCCGTGGCATCGGCCGGCATCGCGCCTTCGGCTTCGGCATGTTGCTGCTGCGCCCACCGGGCAGAGGAGCGGCCTGACATGGCGGGCCTGCTCGTCGGCCGCCTGGGCCTGGCCGAGGCGCGCATTCCCCATGGGGATCGCCACGGCCTCATTTGGCTCTCCCGTGGCCGCCTGTTCGTCGAGGACGGCACCCTGCGTTTCATATGCACCGAATCGGCGGAACTCGAAGCCGGCGATTACGCCATCCCCTACCAGAACGTTTCCCTGATCCTGCTCGGCCCCGGTTCCACCGTCAGCCACGATGTCCTGCGCATCCTCGCCCGACACGGCACCCTGCTCGCCGCCGTGGGGGAGGGCGGCACCAAGTTCTACACCGCCCCGCCGATGGGCCAGGGCCATAGCGAAGTGGCCCGCGCCCACGCCCGCCTGTGGGCGGACGAAAAAGTCCGGCTGGACACCGCGCGCCGGATGTATGCCTTCCGCTTCGGCACAATCCTGCCGCATCGGGACATCTCCGTGCTTCGGGGCATTGAAGGCGCCCGCATGAAGGAAACCTACCGCATCCAGGCCGACCGCTACCGCCTGCCCTGGGAAGGTCGCCGCTACGACCGTCACCAGCCGGAAGGCGCCGACATACCGAACCAGGCCATCAACCACGCCGCCACCTTCGTCGAATGCGCCGCCGACGTTGCCGTCGCCGCCGTGGGCGCGCTGCCGCCCCTGGGCTTCATCCATGAGGATTCGAGCAACGCCTTTACCCTGGACATCGCCGACCTTTACCGAGCTGAAGTCACCCTCCCGCTCGCTTTCCGGGTGGCGCGCCAAGCCTTGGACAATTCGGGTTTGAATCTGGAGCGGACGCTACGCCGGGAAGCGGCGATGGAATTCCGACGCGGCAAGCTCATCCCGAAAATGATCGACCGTATCAAGGAGTTGCTCGGTGTCCATGACGCTGGTGGTGACGCGCAACATCAGTAACCGCGTGCGCGGCTTTCTCGCCTCGTCCCTGCTCGAACTGGCGCCAGGCGTGTACAGCGCGCCGCACATTTCCCCGGCGGTGCGGGAGCGCATCTGGGGGGTATTGGCGGATTGGTTCCTCCAGGAAAAGGACGCCTCGGTCGTGATGGTGTGGGCGGACAACGCCACGCCTTGTGGTCAATCCGTGCGCACCCTGGGCGTTCCGCCCATTGATGTCGTTTTGGTGGATGGCCTCCTGGCCACATTCCGCTCGCCAGCTCTTTAAAAATACGAGATAGTTCAGGCGCTTACCTTCTAGAGCTTCCCCCGCCCACGCGGGGATCGACCAATCCTAGCCACTTTGGCTAACCCGGCGACAACGCTTCCCCCGCCCACGCGGGGATCGACCCCACTGGTGATGTCTATCTGCTCCAATCTAGAAGCTTCCCCCGCCCACGCGGGGATCGACCCCAAGAGGCTGGAAGGAGAGGCCGCATTAGAGCGCTTCCCCCGCCCACGCGGGGATCGACCCGCCCCGGCCCCGCCCGCACTCCGGCCCGCCGTGCTTCCCCCGCCCACGCGGGGATCGACCCCAGCCTGAAATCGTTGATAGAAAGCTCATGAAGCTTCCCCCGCCCACGCGGGGATCGACCCTTTCGCGGCTTCCCATTCATCCCCGGCCCGGAGCTTCCCCCGCCCACGCGGGGATCGACCGGTCACTCGTGGCAATTTATGGATGGCACCGAGGCTTCCCCCGCCCACGCGGGGATCGACCCCTCAGGGAATGCTTTGCGTAACGCCTGCGCCTGCTTCCCCCGCCCACGCGGGGATCGACCCCTGTGACAGATCGAAAGCCTATCGAAAGCCTAGCTTCCCCCGCCCACGCGGGGATCGACCCGCATTGGGAAGTGATTACTTTTCATATGGTTAGCTTCCCCCGCCCACGCGGGGATCGACCTGAAGTTCATTATCCGCATCGCCGGCGGATTGTGCTTCCCCCGCCCACGCGGGGATCGACCTCAAGAGCGATCGCGTGCTGGCAATGATGTTGGGCTTCCCCCGCCCACGCGGGGATCGACCCTCATGGCAGGCTTCGATTGGATGGCACCTGACGCTTCCCCCGCCCACGCGGGGATCGACCCTGGTCGGAGTTGTAGCAGGCGTGGTCGTGATCGCTTCCCCCGCCCACGCGGGGATCGACCCGCCAAGAGCTTATTGTCATCGCCCGCACTTGGGCTTCCCCCGCCCACGCGGGGATCGACCCAACGCTGCCGGACGTATGACGGTCATATTGATGCTTCCCCCGCCCACGCGGGGATCGACCCGGGGTTGATTCCTGGCGACCGGATCATCGAAAGCTTCCCCCGCCCACGCGGGGATCGACCTGGGTCTGCGTGCGCCCTCTTGACCGCCTCCCAGCTTCCCCCGCCCACGCGGGGATCGACCGTGCGCCAGGATTGGATGCAAGGACGACTTGTGGCTTCCCCCGCCCACGCGGGGATCGACCCCTTATCGACTACGCGACTGTGGAACATATCAGGCTTCCCCCGCCCACGCGGGGATCGACCCTCTGGTTACTATCCAACACGAGTTCTTGAGCAGCTTCCCCCGCCCACGCGGGGATCGACCTCCTTCTTGGCCTTGGCTGCGCGGGAATCTTCTGCTTCCCCCGCCCACGCGGGGATCGACCTGGGTGGATATTCGTGAAATCTGTTCCTTTCGGGCTTCCCCCGCCCACGCGGGGATCGACCTGAAGTCGGCGACGGAAACGCCCGAGATTCTGCGCTTCCCCCGCCCACGCGGGGATCGACCCTCCGGGAATGTCCCCACCAGCAAAGGGCTTGGGCTTCCCCCGCCCACGCGGGGATCGACCGTTTTCGGGCCTGGAATCGACGACAGTCCAGAGGCTTCCCCCGCCCACGCGGGGATCGACCTCGAGCGCGACGAGGCGAAGATGAAGATGTTTGGCTTCCCCCGCCCACGCGGGGATCGACCCGAGGAAACCACAGCGGCCGGGATCGAGGCTCTGCTTCCCCCGCCCACGCGGGGACCGACCCGCACAAGTGCATCCCCACCCAATCTTGCCAGTGCTTCCCCCGCCCACGCGGGGATCGACCCGACGATGATATGGCCCACTGCGCGGCTCAACCGCTTCCCCCGCCCACGCGGGGATCGACCTGACCTTACCGCCATGGGGATGGGCACCGAGTCGCTTCCCCCGCCCACGCGGGGATCGACCCGCGGCCGTCTATCTGATCGTGGCAATGGTGACGCTTCCCCCGCCCACGCGGGGATCGACCAACGACAAGCCAGTATTCTTCGCCCGGCTGAATGCTTCCCCCGCCCACGCGGGGATCGACCCGTTTCGAGAGGGATACGGGTAGCGGTGACAATGCTTCCCCCGCCCACGCGGGGATCGACCCCTCGGACTCAAGCAGCGTGAACTCGCTGATGAGCTTCCCCCGCCCACGCGGGGATCGACCCGGGTATCCGGAACAGGGCTGATCCCTGGCGACGCTTCCCCCGCCCACGCGGGGATCGACCCATCGCCGGACTCCCATCGACTCAGACGTGGCTGCTTCCCCCGCCCACGCGGGGATCGACCCTCCACTATTGGAGCGCACTGAGATGGCCGAGCGCTTCCCCCGCCCACGCGGGGATCGACCATAAATAGCCGACCGCCAAAGCCACTTACCGCCGCTTCCCCCGCCCACGCGGGGATCGACCCTTTTTGGGCGGGTGATGGGCAGCGGGCCGACCGCTTCCCCCGCCCACGCGGGGATCGACCTATGTGTGCCGAGATGGCGCGCTTTCCCCCGCAGCTTCCCCCGCCCACGCGGGGATCGACCCTCGACTACCACCTACGCCACTCCTGCGCGCGGGCTTCCCCCGCCCACGCGGGGATCGACCCATCGTATGATCGCGGGTAGGGGACGTGCGCCCGCTTCCCCCGCCCACGCGGGGATCGACCTGCGGCGGAGTCGATGCCAGTAGCTCCGCCTGCGCTTCCCCCGCCCACGCGGGGATCGACCCTTGTCGTCGCCGAAGCGAGCCGGGTCCACTCCGCTTCCCCCGCCCACGCGGGGATCGACCCCCAGTGTCGCCCATTACCAGTTGGCCGGATACGCTTCCCCCGCCCACGCGGGGATCGACCCGCCACACGCCAAGTCGCCTGTTCTGCGCAGCCGCTTCCCCCGCCCACGCGGGGATCGACCCTTCTTCGAGCGTGATCTTCTCGTACCGGCCCCGCTTCCCCCGCCCACGCGGGGATCGACCTGCCCTAGATTCGTCTGAATTGGCCGCGCTGGTGCTTCCCCCGCCCACGCGGGGATCGACCCGAGCCATCGAAGCGGAAAAGTCCGCCCGGATGGCTTCCCCCGCCCACGCGGGGATCGACCGCTGTCAGCCGCATGGCCATGGGAGGCATCGGCGCTTCCCCCGCCCACGCGGGGATCGACCCGATCCAGAGCGTCTTGTGCGCCATTTACAGCAGCTTCCCCCGCCCACGCGGGGATCGACCACTGAGATGCCACCAGGTATGGCAACCGCGCGACGGGCTCGCCTACACCGCCACCGGCGCCTTGATGCCGGGGTGCGGGTCGTAGCCTTCCAGGGTGAAGTCGTCGTATTTGAAGGCGAACAGATCGGCCACCGCCGGGTTCAGCCGCAGGGTCGGCAAGGCGCGCGGTTCGCGGGAAAGTTGCAGGTTCACCTGTTCCAGGTGGTTGCGGTAGATATGGGCATCGCCCAGGGTGTGCACGAAATCGCCGGGTTTCAGGCCGGTGGTCTGGGCCATCATCAGGGTGAGCAGGGCGTAGCTGGCGATGTTGAAGGGCACGCCGAGGAAGAGGTCGGCGCTGCGCTGATAGAGCTGGCACGAGAGCTTGCCGTCGGCCACGTAGAACTGAAACAAGGCGTGGCAAGGCGGCAGGCGCATATTAGGCAGCTCGCCCACGTTCCAGGCGGAAACGAGGATGCGGCGCGAATCCGGATTGTTTTTCAGGGTCTCCAGCACCTCGCTGATCTGGTCGATGTGGCGGCCGTCGGCGGCGGGCCAGGAGCGCCACTGATAGCCATAGATCAGCCCGAGGTCGCCATTCGCATCGGCCCATTCGTCCCAGATGGAAACCCCGTTGTCCTTCAGATACTGGATATTGGTGTCGCCTTTAAGGAACCAGAGCAACTCGTGGAGGATGGATTTCAGATGGACTTTCTTGGTGGTGAGCAGGGGAAAGCCGGCCTGCAGATCGAAGCGCATCTGATAGCCAAACACCGACAGCGTGCCGGTGCCAGTGCGGTCGTCCTTGGCCGTGCCGTGAGCCAGGACATGGTTCAATAAGTCGAGGTATTGCCGCATCAAGTGTCTTCCTTCAGGAGATGCTGGTAGACCAGGTTCATGATGATGAGCCGCTGCGATTGGCCGAGTTCGCCGAACTGAATGCCGAAGGCCTTCATGCGCTTGCCCTCCTCGTCGTCTTCCTCGCCTTCCGAGCAGATCACCACCGGGGTTTTCACGTATTCCTCCATGTCGCCCAGCCGAACTTTGAACGACAGCCACAAGCTATCGCCTTTGCGGCCCAGTTGCATGGGCGAGAGCATCTTGGCGCCGCCGACGCTGATGTCCACCAGCATGCCGGCGCCGATCTGGCAGCCCTCTTCACTCTCCTGCGCGGCGACGATGATGCTGGCGGGTGACCGCATGGCACGGCGAATGCGCATGGCCTGCACCGAATCCGGGTAGGCGAGGTGCAGATAAGGGAACGGCTGCAATTGCGACTTCAGTACGCGGGCCTTGAACGCGCACACATTGAGGCCGGAAAAGGCGCGCACCAGATAGGTCTGGCCGTCACGCACGAAGATCAGTTTGCCGTCCACGACCGGCATAGTGACCAGCACACTTTTCGGCTTCATCACGCCGATCACATGCACGGTGAAACGTTCGCTCTGGCCTTCCAGCAAGGGCTGGAGTTGCAGCGCATCGCCGGGCATCAGCTTGATTGCGTCGAAACTGAGGATTTCTTCCCGCGGTTTGCGGTAACCACCGGCGTCGGCCGGCTTGTCGTCATCCAGCCGGGCCGCGGCTTGGCCGGATTTTCCCCCGACCCGCTCGCGGAACAGGCCTTTTTGCAGCAGCACTTCAACCTGGTTGTCAGAAGTAACCACCACGCCGCGATTCAGCAGCAGATTGTGATCCGCGTCGTAGATCGCGAAGCCCAAAGGCTTGCCGATCTCGATCTCCGTCTTGCGCACTGGCACCATGAAACTGTCTTCGACCATGTTTTGTTATCCCGTCAACCTTGTAGCGCCGGCGAAGGCGCCGGCGCCACGTGTGGATACCTGTTGCTTCGGTACGCCTTTCGGTTTGGTGGCCGATGGCTTGGCGCCGTGGCCGTCAATGCAGCCCCGCCTTGCCCAGTTCGCTCAGGATGTCCAGCAACAACTGGCGGCCCAGCGGCCCCATCCCCTTCATCAGCGGGTCGGCATCGCGTTCGCCGTTGACCAGGCGGCGCATAATGCCGCCCAGGCGCGCCATGTCGCCGCCAGCACGCAGCATCTGTTCCGCCATGTCGGCGAGCACGGCGAGCGCCTTGGCATCGCCATGTCCGGCGGCGGCGATCATGGCGGCCAGGCCGGGCGCCGCCGCGCGGCCGTCCGGTTTTTCATCGAGTGCAGGCAGGCTGGCGGGGTTTTCCAGGCCCTGTAACACGGCCTCGACGATGATCCGGTCTTCCTCGTCGAGGCCCAGCTTCACCGAGGCGTCGCGCTTGCCGTCGATGATCTGGCGCATGGCCGCGGCCAGCCTGGCCCAGCCTTGTTGTTCCGCCGCCGCCAGGGTCCGCATCAATTCGGGAAGCGCTGAGCGATCACGCAAGGCGCCCACCACGGCATGAATGAACGGCGCGTGCATACGCCGCACCTGTTCTGCCGCATCCGGCAATTCAGACACCCTCATCCTCCTGCCAGCGCCCCCGCAACAGCATTTCCAGTGGGCGGTAGGCGCGTTTGTAGGCCATTTTTCGGCAATCGGCGATCCAGTAACCCAGGTACAGGTAGGGCAGGCCCAGCTCGCGCGTCAGCCGGATCTGTTCGAGTACCCCGTAGACGCCGAGGCTGCGCCGTTCCAGGCCGGGCTCAAAAAAGGTGTAAACGGCGGAAAGGCCGTCGAGCAGACGATCCACCAGCGCCACCATCACCACCTCGCTGTCCAGGCGGTATTCGATCAGGGCGCTGTCGACTCGGCTTTGCAGGAGAAAGCCGCGGTATTGCTCGCGGTCGTCCTGGTCCATGCCGCCACCGGCATGGCGCGCGGCCTGATAGCGGCGATACAGGCGGTAGTGCGTTTCGTCGTAGACCAACGGCTTCAGGCGAACTTCCAGGTCGGTGTTCCTGGCCAGGCAGCGGCGCTGCGTGCGGTTCGGCTCGAAACCAGCGGCCACCAGACGCGCCGGCGTGCAGGCCTGGCAATGGTCGCAATGTGGGCGGTAGACATGCGAGCCGCTACGCCGGAACCCCTGGCGCACCAGTTCGCTGTAGGCCACCGTATCCACCATCCCGCTTGGCATCGCCACCTGCGAACGCGCGCTCTGATCGGCCAGGTAGCTACAGGGATAACTCGCCGTCAGATAGAACTGGAGGCGGAAGATGGGCAGTTCGGCGGCGAAACTCATGCACCAGGCCAGGGGCCGAAGAGCTGCGGCTGCGGCGTCAACCGTCCCAGCAGACGGCTGAATTCGCTACGCGGAATCGCGCGCGCCCCCAGGGAGGCGAGATGGGCCGTTTTCATCTGGCAGTCGATAACGCCGAAGTCATGCTGTTTGAGGTGGGCAACCAGATGCGCCAGTGCGATCTTCGAGGCATCGGTCTTACGCGTGAACATGGATTCCCCGAAGAATGCCCTACCCACGGCCACGCCGTACAGCCCCCCAACCAGTTCTTCACCGTTCTCGCCCTCCATCCAGGTTTCGAAAGCGTGTGCATAGCCCGCCTCATGCAGTGCGCCATACGCCGCGATCATTGGATCACTGATCCAGGTACCGCCGCCCTCGCCACGCGGTTCGGCGCACGCCCGCATCACCCGGGTGAACGCCGTGTCCACCCGCACCTGGTAATCGGCGCGCGCAAGCCTTTTCTTGAGCGACCGGGAAATTTTGAATTCATCCGGAAACAACACCATGCGCGGATCGGGCGACCACCAGAGAACCGGCTCGCCTTCGTTGAACCAGGGAAAGACGCCAAGCCGGTAGGCCTCCAGCAAGCGTGGCAGGGAAAGATCGCCCCCCGCTGCGAGCAAGCCGTTGGGTTCCGTCAACGCCATCTCCAGCGGGGGAAAAGGCGTCGCGGGGTGGAGCCAGGGGATCATCTCTGCGTAGCCACAATCGGGTATGGCTCGCCGCGGGCCGTGCGCATGCCGCAAGCACTCACGCCACTTCGGCGTGCAGCTTCACGCCCAGCGCGCGCACCACTTTCATCACCGTCTCGTAACGCGGCTTCGCACCAGGCGCGAGCGCCTTGTACAGGCTCTCGCGCCCGAGCCCGGAATCCTTCGCCAGTTGTGTCATGCCACGGGCGCGGGCCACGGTTTTTACCGCCACCAGGAACATATCCGGGTCGGGGTCCTCCAGCGCGGCGGTCAGGTATTCGACGATGGTTTCTTCGTCGGCCAGATAATCGGCGGCGTCAAACGGTGCGGTTTCGACTTTCATGGCTCATTCCTTTCGCAAAGCGCGGGCCATCTCGATGGCTCGCTTGATGTCGCGGGACTGCGATGACTTGTCTCCACCCAGCAGCAGCAGAAAAACCACCCCACCCACCCTCGTGTAATACGCCCGATAGCCGGGGCCGACATGAATACGCATTTCGGAAACCCCTTCGCCCACCGGCTCGCAGTCGCCAAAATTTCCGGCGGCGGCAGCATCCAAGCGCTGGGCAATCCGAGCTACACCAACCTTGTCCTTCAGAGCTGACAGCCAGGCATCGAATTCAGCGGTGCGATGGAATTGGTTCATGAGTCGAACTGTATTCAGTTGGATACGATAGAGCAAGCACGGCCTAAGCTACGAACCCTGAAACAGCGGCGTCGGGTCGGTGTAGATCAAGTAATCGACGATGGCCGTATCACGCATGCGAAACAGATTGAGAAAAGGCAGGGTGACTACTGCCGCGTTGGGCAGGTGGTAGGTCACCTCGCCCTGGACGAAACAGGTGTCCCGCGTTTGCCCCCACCAGAAGCCGGTCAAGTCATGGCTGAGGCTGCTCATGCCGGTAAAAAAACCCGCCACATGCTCGCGTACCGCTTCTCTGCCAGCCACGACGGGCTGGCTGCCATAGCGGAAGGTGCCGTCTTCGGCCAGATAGGCTGCGAAGGCGGTCGCGTCGCGGGCGTCGATGGTAAGGAACAACTGGCGCACCCAGGCGGGGATTTCCATACGAATGGCTCCTGTAAATGGTTTCAGAACTGAAAATAAAGGCGGCCATTCTGCCGCAGTTCACTCCGGACTTTTTTCCAATCCGGGAACAGGACGGCCACTTCGCGCCAGAACGCCGGGGAGTGGTTACGTTGCTTGAAGTGGGCAAGTTCGTGGCAGATGACGTAGTCGATGGCCTCAAGCGGCGCCTTGAGCAGGCGCCAGTTGAGGCTGACCACGCCGCGGGCCGAGAGGCTGCCCCAGCGCGTGCGGGCGTTCGACAGGCGCAGCGGCGGCATTGGGCAACCGGCATGAGCGGCATGATGGGCCAGGCGTTCACCCAGCAGCGCACGGGCGTTGCGCTGATACCAGCGCAGCACCAGGGCCGGCGCCTGCGCTGGCTGCGCGTTGCAGAGCAGGGCCGCGCCATCCTGGCGAGCGCGAGCCGGACCAGGCTGATCGAGCAGGCGCAGTTGCAACTGGCCACCCAGGTAAGGCAGCAGCACGCCGTCTTGCCAGTCGAAGCGGTGCTCGCGCGCAGCTTGCAGGCGCGCGCCGATCCAGTCGGCGTGTTTGTGCAGGAAACCGTCGATCTCCCGCTGCGACAGGAGCAGGGGCGCGTTGACCACGATCTCGCCAGCTTCAGAAACGCGCAACGCCAGGCTTCGCCGCCGACTGCTGCGGCGCAGGAGGTAGGGCGGATGGATGCCCGGAAAGGGTCGGGTTTCCCCGGAGCGGGTGGCGGAACGGGCTAACGGCATGGCGCGGAAGCTTACCCGTTCAGCCGTTCCAGCGCGCTTCGCCCTGCGTGGCCGGAGCGTCGGGCAGAATCCCGCCAGCTTGAGAGGATCAGGCCTCGGACACTGACCGTCGGTCCAGGCCAGTACCCCCACTTGCTACAGGCGTGGGATTTCGATCAAACATCGAGTTATTGAAAATCCTGTTGGATTTCTGCTATCGGCCAGCTTCAGACGGTCGAGAAGGCCTGACCAACGGTCAGGAAAAAGACTGATGGCGGGCATTCGGAGACAGCAAATCGACAGCAGTCGACCTTCCCCTGATGTTCACGTCCCTGTGGAG
>Ga0100378_1002677_pt1 | contig 17550 bp, 18 predicted proteins | sample CryGeymeta201502_FD_81535 | JGI IMG/M metagenome (GOLD analysis project Ga0100378, IMG submission 81535) | Groundwater microbial communities from Crystal Geyser aquifers in Utah, USA - Crystal Geyser metaG 2015-02 | ecosystem: Environmental > Aquatic > Deep subsurface > Groundwater | place: USA...
ATGGTCAGAGATCTCAGTTAATTGGGATGGCTTCATAAACAAATTGTCAAACATGCTGATAAATCAGGAACTGTTGGAAAATCCCTCAAATTAGGAGTCAGTTAATAACTGAACCAGTACTATCGGTGGATCGGTTCGATGGAAACCTTAGCTAAAGCAGGGAGACTGTCATTGAGAAAGCTTGTCAACTGGTCCTTCCAACCAGAAATGATCATGAGATAATTAGCAGTTGTTCTTGAAGCAGTTGGACCTTTTTAGGGAGCTCACATCATCTCAATTGTTAACTCTTTCAGACCCAACGGACAAGAACCCATTCAAGCTCTTCTTGATAGATTGCTATCTTTCCTCATTCAGCCTCTTCTCAACTACATTCATAGTTGGGTCTATCTCGGTGAATTGCTTGACTCTAAGGGCTAATTTTTCATATCAGAGAACAAGAGGGTATCTGATAGTGAATAATGGACTGAAAGATTCCAACTGGTTTTATAGAATGTGCCCAATGTGCTCGACATTGACAGTGCCAAGAAGATCTTCATTGCTGGCAAAACTATCTATTTTTTACGCAATCGGTGCAAAGTTGTTTACAACTTGAGGACACAGTTTCCCAAAGCCAAAAGTGGAAATGGCATCATTGGTGCTGAGTTCAACTAATGGCTCAATGAAACCCATTAATAGGTCAGTAGAGTTCTTGTTGATGTACTGAAGAAGCAGTTTCATCTGAAGGAACATCTCCATTGTATGAGACATTTCTTCCTCTGCGGAAAAGGTGATTTCATTCAACATCTCTACGACAGTCTCAAGGAAAAACTCAGCCAGAAAAAATACTAAATCAACTAGCACTCTCTTGATGGCTACATCAGCGATGCAATTGGCAAGTGCTTCACCGACTTTCTTCTGGCTGATAAGCAGACCTATAGAGCTGCTATATTGGATCGACTTTTGGCCAAAAAGATTGATTATGGAACTGGAGCCTAAGGTTGGGATTGTTTTAATTTGCAATATTCTCTCGAGCAACTTGAACCGATGCAGGCCTTGCTCTCTCCTGAGATCATGATGAACTACCAAAAAATATTTTTCTTTTTGTGGAAGATCAAGCAGATCCAAGAGACCACAAAAAGTATCTGGATCATTCAATCACGAGATGAAAGCATCAGAATGCGCAAAGCCAGAGGATAAGGAGTCAGCGGATTGTTTCACTCGAGCTATCTTCTGCGTAATTCTATGCATCACTTCGTCACCAGTCTCTTCAGCTATCTGATGGTCTCAGTTTAAACAAGTTACTAACGATTCTGTCAATCCCTTGAATAGGCCTCCACCTTTGATTAAATTCTCAAATTGCACCGTGAGTTTCAACAAGACATCCTTGATACTACACTCAACAGCCCTAAAGGTAAACAAATCATGATAGCTCTCAACAACATCTTTTCAGTGATAACAAATTTCAAAGCTGTTACCTTACGCCTGCAATAAAACTACGACGAATACTATGAAAAATGGCGTCTGTATGAAGATCGGCAAGGGATGGCCAGAAAAGGCCTGATCAGCATCGAAGCTTTAGATGTGCCTGAGTTTGTCGGAGGAAGGCTAGCCAAGGATGTGAACTAATTGAGCAGTGTCTTCACTACCGCCTTCAAGAACTTTTACAATCAGCTGAGCAAAGAGGGCGAGAGCAAATTGAGTTCCCTGAGCTTCAAGCTCGATTACAGTGAATACTACAGCAATATATTTGCAGAATGATATGTTCATTTTATTTTTTGAATCGACCCTATATTATTTAAGAATTGCTTCGAATGAAAAACAACCTCAGATGTAAGATCCCTCCCACTCAGAAAAACAACCTTTACCAGCGAGTAGTCAGCAAAACAGACTCAATAAAACCCAGCAACCTCCTCATCCTAAAGGATAGTACCTTGACAACACTTATCACGTTCAGAAAAAAACCACGATGTACGATAAACCTGTTAGCGAAAAACCAGTGTTTCCTCCAAGGGCGGGATCGACTCAAAAAATAAACTACAAAGTATAGGACAACATGACCAACAGTAAAATAAATTAAGCAAAGATGGGACTTCAATTGCTGAAGAAAAAAATGGCGAGAAATGGTATGAGTCGATAAAAGAATGAAAGAATAACATCTGCCGAAAAACGAACATAATAGACCTATAACATGAGAAAAGTGCCATCAAAGCAAGAAGAATACAACGGTTATGAAAAATAATCTAAAAACCCCACTCCTACAACCAATCAGAGGAAAGCATACGATGAACCTCCCAAAAAAACACCTTCTGGAGCATCTAAAACAATAGAAGATAGCCGGCCAATCAGAAGACCTCCACCTACCGAGGAATACTCAAATCCCAATTAAGAAAAACCCCTAAACTCAAATAAAGATTTCATGGCTTTGCTTGAGAGAGAAATGGCTAAGGAAAGTGGAAAAAGTCAGCCTATGGCTCAACCTATGTCCCAAGCTCATAAACAACCATCTATGATGCCTGAGTAAACTGAGGAAATTTAACTAGTATAATGTTCAATGGGCTGTGGTAGACAGTTCAACGTCTTGACAGTTGCAAAGCATGAAAAGGTATGTCAAAAGGTCTTTCAATCCAAGAGAAAAGCATTCAATTCAGCTGCTCGTCGAGCTCCTGAAGTTGAAGATTTCAAAGCTCCCCCTTCTATCCCTCAGCGAGAAGAAAAAATAAAAAATACCAAACAAAAGCCGAAGGAAGAGAAGGTTCCAAAATGGAAGCTTCAGAGTGCAGCATTCAGGGCAGGGCTGAAAGCAGGCAGAGGATAGCAACTATCTGCTGAGGAGAAGACTGTAGCTGAGTAGGCTAGTGGCATGATCCAATGCCCTACATGCGGCAGAAAGTTCAACTAGACTGCAGGGAAGCGTCACATAACTTTCTGCGAGAGCAAGGCCAAGCAGCTTCCCAAGATGAACACCACAAAGAAGAGATGAGAGTATCGAGTTGAATCAATCGATATCATATCAATTGAATATTCAAGACCTATGATAATTAAGAGATGAGAGGATAAGCTCCCTTGGGCATAATCATCGTTCTGCATTTGTTGATCATCTCAAAGAGTGCTGATTTCTTGTTGAGACCCAATACACCCGTCTGCACGGCTTTAGTTTCCTCCTTCGATGTATGACCTCCTCACTCAGCCCATCAAAGTTGAATTAAAGGTGCCTAGCATCGGCAGCAAACTATCAAATTAATACGTTTCTCTTACCCTCACAGACCTGAAAACCAACAAGATAGTCAAACAACAAAAAATAGATGATGAGTTGTTATTCCGACATAACTATTATCTTGAACACTGTACTAATGGCCCGATCTTAGACCATATTCACAATCTTTGCTTTTAGTTTGTCACAGAAAGATAGTTCAATGATCAAAACGTCATATTCGTCAGTTTTTGGGCCGAATAAGACTTCCAAGATATTAGAGCTCCAACAAAGATCCCCTAGGAGTTGTTGGGTAATTAAAAGCTTAAGAGCATCTATGAGACTGGGCAAAAGATGAGCAGCTTTGTTCAGATGTCTGCTCAACGGCAAAAAAAATAACGGTAAGTGGAAGATCGACTTGTTGACCTCAGTTTCCACAAAACCAAGAGAATCACCTCCATTACAGTCATAGAGTGCATCGTCATTGTCCTGAGCGGAGTTTACCAGATTTTCATGCTCAGGAAGTTCTTGATTGATCGTAATCTCTATTGATATGTCAGTCCAACTTCGTTAGAAAATTCATAGAAAAAAGCTTTAAAAATCACAAAAGAGATATAAGACTCTCAATAGGGGTCTTATGCTCTTGCTTATAGCTCTTTCAAGAGTTCTAAATTGATATAATGCTTTTTGCTGGTCCCAACTGAACATTATCATGATACTATCTGCGAGAATCATCCATTCCTGAGGTTTCAAAGTAAATTTAAAGATACTGACCTTGGTTGTTTGTGGTAAAGAAGTTAGCATCCTGAAGTCTCTTGCCTATCTGATAGTAAAGGTTCGAGAAGACCAGTTTTGTAAAAAGAATGGGAAGGATAAGCTTATAAACATCACTGATCAACAAAGTATGATAAGATCACAGGTTGACAAGGCGAAGGTTCACTTCTTCGGAGTCAGTCCTGGGCCTGTACATCATATTGGGGAGTCTGGGGATATCCCGAGTACATCTAAATCTAGGAGAAGGTACCTGTCGAGGCAACTGATCTAAGTCTTGGTGAAAGTGGAGTTGTTCCTGGTTTTGATGCATCTTCCGGTACACTCATTGAGCTTGGTCTTGTCGAAAGAGGTCATCAGTGAGTCCATTTTGTTGGTTGGAGTAATATTGTATATAGACCATTCGATAAAGTGGTCACACATATAGCGAAGATTAGCACTATAAAATCTTATAATGCCCGCCTTCCACACCTCAGGCTATCATTTGTTTCCCCTAAGTCAGGCGACTTTCTTTTCCTTATTTTTGCCGTTTTTCGGAGCTTAGCTTTTAAAGTTTATTGTCGATCCTTCATTATTAATAAACTTTTCAACACATAAAGGCCCTTCCCGATAAATAAATATTGCTAGTATTGATATACAATCACTTCATTCCTTTTTCTCATGTTGTTTTGTTCTCAAATTTACAAAATCGTCAGCAATGTCCCGAATCATCCGGGGATGACGCATCAGATCCACCAGAGAAAAATATAGATATTACTCTTGATAGAAGTTCTCCAAAATACGGGCAGATCGAACAGCTTCACACAAGAACAGTATCTTTTGCAACTATGGACCCTAGAATATTATGGTCTCCAGATTTCCGGTCAGGTATACTCTGAACAAACTATTAATAAGCACAACATAGGTCAGATAGAAGGTCAACAGTCCGAAAGCAACATTGTATTTGACTGAGCTCTTGTAAAATATGAAAATTCCTTTGGTTTTATCAGGATCGCCAGGAGCTGACATAGAGTCAGTTTTGACCTAGAAGTACTGCGCATTGTTCCGATTGTAGACATATATTGACTGATTAGCTAGTTATCCAGGGAAGGGACTGTAGAAACTATTGATTGTGAACGAATCGGTTTCATTTGAACTGATTGCCAGATATATATCCATCAATTCATCATTAGTCAACTATTTACTTCCCCATACTATCTAGGAGTCACCTCCGACTTGCTAAGAGATGTCTACTCGCAGTCTAAAAGCAAAAGAATGTGAACTTTCGTTGATGGCAGTTTGAAAAAGTTTGTCAGATAGTTGAGCGATGGCTGGCTAGGAGAGAGAAAAATCCTGATCTGGATAGCTGCTTGTTTCAAGTTTGTAGAGGTCTGCTCGATCAAAAAAACCCAGCAATTTGTATTTTTTGTTGAGATCCTAGTGATGATATATGCTGGTATGAGAAGTCTGAAAGAAAGTATAGTAAATATTTCCATTCATCACCAGTTGTAGCTCTGAGGAGGCAGCCACTATTGAGTCCTTGATAGCAAAAGGATTGAAGCTAGAGTACATAATAACTGGTGAAAATACAACCGCAATTATGAAGAAAAAACCCACAGGACCCAGGATCGGCTTATACCAAGGTTTCTTTCCTAGCTACTTTTATTTCAATATCTCTGCCTAGCATTTGGACCTGTACATCCGAGCATTGATATCCTCATACTTCATCCAGTGAAACAGTGGCAAAGCTGTGGCCGTTGTGGTCCAATCTGATATCTTTTTGAACTCCCACAAAAACGGCATTCCTGTAAAAAACATATAAATGTAATAATCTATCCAGTGGTAGCTTTCCATGAGAGTATTTCTACATTTGTTGCGATTGAAGCCATGCTTGATCTGAAGGCCAGATATAACAAAATAGATCAGATAGAGCAGGAGAAAAAACGAAAGGTAGTTATATGATTTTCCACAAACTGACATCTCGCATTGAGGAATGATGCTCTTCTCTAGGCCGCCAGATGGAATATAAAAGTACACGAAGAAATTGATCAAAAGCAGTAAGGTCACATGGAAGGTGTACTTTATGATTAGCAAATAGTCAAATTTTCCTAAAGACGACAGCTCATCAACTTGCAAAGTCTTGTATTTTGGTGTATGCTTAAAGGCAAAACTAAAGAAGAAGTTTTAAATCTTTTGATTGAGCCTGTCAATGATGTTAAGAGCGACTATTACTCGGTCGATTATCATGATCATCACTTGGAAAAATAGAGCCAAAATCATATTTGTTGAAAATTGTGAAACGGTAAGCAGCTACCCGAGAGATTTTCTGTTATTTTTTGATTCGAACTCCATCTGGTCATAGAAGAAAAATATATAAAACAAAATAATGACCTGAACAATGGCCAACAAGGGATAGAAATCTCTGCCAGGTTTGAGCCTCCCTTTTGAAAAAACTCGATAGAAGAAAGAATGCTTGCTGGCATGCCTCATCTTTTTGTAGACATTAATAAATTGCTCCTCTCCTTCTTGCTGCTTGCCCCTTGAGGCTTGATTAAGCAAATTTCTATAAAAGGCATCATATATGTTTTATCTTTGCGAGTAAGCCATCTAGGAAGTACCTCCCATCTTCAAAAAGATGATTTCAATTGCTGCCACAAATATTATAAGGAATTCATAGAGGTAGTCATGTGCGTGGTAGTAGAAGAAAAAGTTGAAGAAAAAATGTTGAGGAAGATAAGTCAGCATCAGTTTACAAGCTACTATACAAAAAGAGTAGATCATTAGAAACATCCAGAAAGCTACTGTGGTTTTGGTCTAAAGTACGATTGCCCATGAAAAAATTGCAATATTTGTGGGGATAGTGTAGACACCTCCGAAGAAATTCCAGCCAGCTGTCACGATCAACCCGATGATTTCTAAGTTTTGAATGAGCTTCCTAGAGAGCCAGTTATGTTCGTTTAATCTTTGATCTATTCTCTATCTGAATTACTATCTGTTGCTGCTTTCTCTTTCTTCTTCTTATTATTTTTTCCCTGATTCGCAAAGTTTCAGAATCGCTAGAAGTGATTATTTTTTCTTCAGAGTGATTTACTTCTTTTACTCTCCGTGATCTTTGAATGGTTCTTTTTATTAATCATTGCTTAATAGGTCGCTCTCTTTCTAAAGCCTGGGAGGTGTCTCGAATTAATTTTTTTTTTCTTCTTTTTTCTCCTCAATTTAATGCAGCTAGCTCTATACTTTTTCAAGCTCTTTCTGAATTGGAGAATTTCCTCTCTATCTTATAGGAGACTTCATTGGTTATTCCAACTCCAATTTATCCTCTTCAATCACAGGTAGCATTTTTATTACCTGCAAATCTTTGTTGTACTCTTACAATTGATTTTTGTATTTTCCAAGAGTCTATCGAATCGAGCCTTCAAAATTTCTGATCACCCATTCTCTAACATTTCTGATAGCTCGAGGAAGATCGTTTTGCTCCTTCACTTGCCCATTGAAAAATTGATTGAGATCTAAGTAGCAGAATTCGAGGTCCTCAAAACTCATGAATGTAAGCATATTAGAAAATACTTCAAAGTCTACTTTTTTTAGTTCTTCCTCAGCTTCATGCTCTAATTTCTATAAATTTCTAAACTTTGTCCTCCTGTGCGATGACCTAAACTTCAGCTAGTTCTCAAGCTGCTAAACTTTGACACTGAGATTTTCGCGATGAAGGAAGAAGGTCTTCAAACTCGATATTTTTTTTTCATTGTGGATTTGGCTTCCCAATTAGCTGACCATTTAACATTTAGATCTCCAATACTAAATGGCTTCAAGGCTCCGCCTCTAGCAGAAGTCGATGTGATAGGCATAGTGAACATTCATATTGTATTCGGGATTGTCATTGTATTTAAGGAGCTGGAAATAGCCAAATAGACCGAGAAGTAGTAAAAACAGTCCTAAACCATAATAATTCAAGGAAGAAAAGCTAGTGATCCCGAGCACATGTTTATCGATTATTGAAACTTTGACGACAGCAGCACAACATATCATCAGCCATTTAGCGCTTTGCATTTTGACAGTAAAATTAAATATGTTTCTGAGTGATAAGACGATTGAGAGGAAGCAAAGAGTAAATATTATAACAGCGTAATAGCCAGCATCGTAGAAAAGAGCCCCAAGAGCGATTACAAACATACACATAAGAGGCAAAAGCCAAACGATGGTTATATAGGTATTTTTGTATGACCAATTAGCTGAAAAGTTGTTTTTTTCTGAGCTTGATTGCTATCTCAGAGGACCAGCCTATTCAATTATTTACAGTCGATCTTTTTCTGGAAAATTATGCCTTATTCTCATTTTGTCTTCTTCCTCTTCAATTTTCTTTCTTGTCTCCTCGTTGTCAGTTCTATTAGAACGCTCATAAACCTCCACGAATAGCTAAAGATCAAACTCTTCCAAAAACATGTAGCTTCCTCTCAGGGCGATCAAACAAAAAATTGCAGATAGGTAGCCAAGCCATAGATCTATGAGAGTCCCTGCAAGTAGAAAGTACATCCAATGCCTCTTATAGATCTCCCTTCTTTCCTCTCTGCTTAAAACTATCCCAGCCAAAAGTAGTAAGATGATCCAGAAGTGAACTTCCCGCACAATAGACTCGTTTACTATGAGCACGGCAATGAAAGAGGCAAAGGCGAATATTCTGTTCCACTGGTAGTATAGCACAATGACTTATCTCCTGAAAGTTGCACTTTCAATAGCAGGAGTTAGCACCTGAAACAACAAAAAGTTGTGCTGTCTGTGAGCATGGGATATATCTTGGTAGAAGTATTCGAGACTGACGCTGATCTGCTTAAAAATAACTGTTATCATCACCAGGCAGTACTTAGAAACCACTGTTGTGACATTGTAGCTTACTTAGCTGCCCACGATCATCGAGAAAAAATATCTGATGTAGATGAAGAGAAGGTCCAGACTGCAGATAAAGACCAGCAGATTGAAGAGATGTTTGGGATAGTGCTTGCCTTTTTGCCTCCAGAAACCATAAAAAAATAGGGCGAAATGAGGGACATAGTAAGCTTTAGATTGGTCTCCCCTGAACACTCCTACCACAATTAAGAAAAACAAAAAGCATAGGTCCATAATGTAGTCAGTCAGAATAACTCTCAATATTGATTTTTCTTTGAACCTTATGTCCAGAGGTTGAATATATTGCTTGTAGAGGTAGTGTATGGTATTTGTCTATGTCTCTTCCTCTTTTTCAGGCAATAATTGTTCAGTTAAGCCTTACTATTAATAAATCCGTTTTTTAGCATCCAAATATGCCAATTATGATAATTAGACCCGAATGACATAGACCATGATTGCGTTAACGATTATAATAAGAAAATCAGGACCAAAGGAGACCAGCAAAGACGTGTTGTCAGGAGGTGTCAGACCGATGAACTTGTGATGAGCTATCAAAGGCTAAAGAATTCTGACAAGCCAAGAGGAAAGATTGGAATAGCGACTGAGCAAGTAGAAATACTTTATGAAGGCGATAGCAATGGCAGTGTATAAATTCCAATACCATAAATTATAAGCTAGTTTGGATCGATGATGGTCAAGAATGCCTACAATGAAGACCAAGACCAATGGTAAAATTCTCAAAAGGGTAAACAGTGAAGGTGAATTATTGAGGATGAAAAAACTGATGGATATATAGGCGATCCAGTGAAATACCTTGAGTACTTTGAGGCCCTTCTCAAAGTAGTTCACTAGGGTATACTCTTCAAAGATGTTGACAATGTCTGTATTTCCAAATTTGACGCTAGAGGAAGGCGAATATATTTTCCTCAGCAAGAGGTAAGTCCATAGAATGATATCGATGATTATCGATTTGGGAATAAGTTCATACAGGTAGTAACTGTAGGCATCTTCCGTCCCCATAAAAACAATAATCTCTCCGTAGTAGCTACAAACAGCCCTGAATATCAGAGTCAGCAGCACCAGCTTCTAACTTTAAAAGAGACCGATCAAAAATGTCAGCAAAGATACTTTGCTCAAAAGAATGACTATCCTTCCGAACTGCATCACTAGCCACCAATTTTTTCTAGCATACTCCTCATCGTGAGTTCTAATGAGCCTGATCAAATAGAGAAAGACAAAATAGATGAATTGAGATGGTTGTAACATGATGCTGATGATCGCTCCTGCTGCCACCAATTTTCTGAATTTTTTTTATTCGTAAACTGGACAATTCATCCCAATTGCCAAAATAATGATCACATTTCCCAATCCGTTGGTCAGAACAACAGCAATTATAGTCAAGCTCAGCAGAAGCAACACCATATAATAATTCAGGGATTGCATCTCGCTTAATTTTTTGCGGTTGACAAACCGCATATGACTGCTCATTCTGCTCTCAGCCTCCCGCTAAGCCGACTCCTAGTATTCTTCTAATTTTTAGACATATCTAGAGTATAAATTGTGGGTTCGCCAACAGGTCAATAGTCCTATCTTCAGAGCACACACTACCTTCCATTTGAGTAGATACAACACAGCTTCAGAATCTCTCGCTTAAACATGGTGGTCCCGAATAAAAAGAACGATGGATCCTGCAGTCATCCAACGTCTTAAATTTGCATTTTCTCTACCTGTGGTCAAACAAAGGGCAGTCAGTAAACTCCAGCCCACTTGTTCGAACATCTATACCTGCCCTAATTAAATTTGTGAGAGTTAAGGACTTAAATGTTCGAGCCAGTCCCGAAAAGAGCTGTTATCAGTGACCTTTGTGTAGCATAAGACGTAAAGCAGGACCGGTGTGATGTAATTGAGAGTAGTGGACAGGAATTCAAAGAGTTTAAACTATTCGAATGTCTAAATCTTAGATTTAGTTCTGATGTTAAAGGTAGCAACCAGGAACCAACTAAGCACCAAAACCAGTAAGTATATCAATGATGCGAGTTGGATTGGTTCAGAGCCTAAATTACTAAAATTGTCAATCACCTTCATATTGATATAGGCCTCATCTACTCTCCCAATAACTCCAGTTGCCATCAGTATTTTCATTATCAAGTCTATACTCACGCTAACTGCTAGCAAAAGGTGCAATCTCTTATGCCGGAGTGGCGTGAATACCGAGGTGAGTGATAACAGGGAAAGGAAGAGAAACCAGCTGCTAGTGAGGTCGTTGATGCTGACAAGAGAGTAGTAAAAGAGAGCAGGGAGGAAGAGCCAATAGCAGATGTTGTAATTTAGATTTGACGGGGATCCCTCCTTCATTTATTATGCAAAATAATTAACATGGATATTATAACAAACTATATACAAAGCATAAATCAACAGACTCAAAGTCTGTCCTCTATCTCCTCAGGCTTCATTTCCTCCTCATCAAATTCGTAGTCCTACTCCTCTTCATAGGTGAAGCCTTAAAAGACCTGCTTGCTTTATTTGGTCTTCTTGTTACCCTCAGGACTCTCCAGGTTCAAATGCCAGCTGTTCCACTTCTCAAAACCTGCGCTGTTCAGCATCACCTGATCTTTTTCTCTGTCAGCACCTAACTGTTTTAGAGACTCTCCAAAGCTAATAGGTGGCTATACTTCTTTGTTCGCTAGTTTCTGGAAATCAATGTCCTTGAAGAATTTGTGACTCTTGATTTCGGCAGCTCCCTCCTTGAAACCAAGCCGGTCCTCGGGCTTGATCTTAAAGAGTCCTCTCAGCAAAGATTTAGCATCATCTGAGATGTAGTAAGGTAGAGGGACAGGCTTTGAGACAAGATTTTTCAGCATGGTGCTCTTATTATTGTTTAGGAAAGGCGGCCTTCCAGTCAGCATATCGTAGATAAGTGATCCCTAAATAGTAAAAACCTTACAAAACTGAACCAGTCAGCAGCCTGGGTGTACCCTCCACCCAAAATAACTTAAGGAGCCATGTACTCCAACGTTCCACATAAACTATAGGTTTTCTGACTTTAACTGTAGAGGATCTTTGACAATCCGAAATCAGTGATTTTTACATGTCCTTAGCTGTCCAGGAGAATGTTTTCTGGCTTGAGATCTCTGTATATGATGCTTCTTTTGTGTAGATATTCGATGGCAAGTAAAATTTATGCGGCATAAAATTTGGCTGTTTTCTCATCAAATTTCCTCATTTTTCGTAACAAGTAAAAGAGTTCACCCTACATCGAATTAAAAGTACCCCTGCAAGCAAGTCGACTATCATGAACAACCTTGACTTTGTCTGGAAGGCATAATACAACTTAACGATGAAGGGATGATCCATGGCTTCCAAAATAACACGCTCAGACATGGCCTGCTGCATTTCTTTGCTGGTCTTTATCAAATTTTTGTTTAGTATTTTTAGAGCATAAAATTTTGTCCCTGTGCTTCTTGAGGATTGCTTCTTTTTCTCTGAGTTTTGATTCTTGGCAATGCTAGAAGTCTTGCCATCAGATCCTTTGTGAGAAGTCTCCCTCATTGATTATCCGAAAGGCTCGTCAACGAGGGTGTTGACTTCCATTCTGAACGATATTTCCAAATTTTAAACCTGCTAATTTTCATCGATTTACTCTTCAGCTTTAATGCTCATTATACTGTTTTCGTATGGTATTGGTTATTCGTTTTATCGTTCTTTGATCATAAAAACCCTTCCAAATGCCCCCTTTCCCAACCCTCTTACGATCTAAAAGTCATTTATTGTTTTCTTACCATTTTTGATGCCTTTTTTCTTAGAGAACATGTATGAGCCAGCCTCATCCATATTATGAGTGGTGAGTGATAAATGAGACTTGATATCTGACAAGTTAGCTTCTTTATTTCTCTGATTCATTTATCGCATCTCCTGGCAAAGTGGACAGACTATATCGATAGATAAATACTTTCACCCTAGCTGATATCTTGACCAATAGACAGTGGCTTTCCTCCCTTTTTACGACCCTTCTTGTGTGGACATTCAATTCTATCTTTCTCGTTTTCAGTACTGGTACAAACGCCTCCCATCCTTCCTAATTGTTGAATACTATATGTTTAAAATTCTGACCATTGTCAACTAAAAATTGGCACCTTACTACGTCATCATTACACCACTCCCTCATTTTTATTTTATACCATCTTATATATCACCCTTATTTTTATCTAACATCCTAAAACTAGCTCGAAAGCAATTTCAAACTTTCATAGCTCTTCTTCTTTTTAAGAAAAATGATAAAATTAATACTTAAGCTATTTATTTCTGGTAGCCGAAATTAACTCTTGTTCATGTACGTATGATAGTTTTATACAAGCATAAAAGTAATGCAGAAGAGCAAAGTTAACAATAAGGTTAATCAGCAGAGTATCACCATTTTCTAGTACTATCTCGATCAACTGTTCCCTTCCATCCTTAAGGGGTATAGCCAGACCGTGAAAAAGGCACAAAAACTGAGAACTTAGTATCGTAGTGTAGGCTACCATTATCTGTGCGACACTATCGAACTTTCAAGTGAAGTTAACACCGAAGCTGCCCTCATTGCTGCTCGAAACATTTACTTCAAAGACCTCGCCTTCAAAATTGACGATTTCAGGGGTCTCAAGTAGAAAAAGACCGGATTGAAGATGATCCCTTTGTAAGGATGCATTCTGGATAGGATAGATTTATTCCTCAAGGAGGATTCTATGAAAGAAGACTAAAATAAAGCCTTCAGAGCAGGCCTTTCTCGACAGTCCTATAAAGCTACCTCTGACATCCATTTATTTAGACAAAAATGGGCTTCCCCAGACATCAGAAAATAAGATAAAAATAAGAGAACCAAACAAAACCTCTTTTAACTATACGTCATCCATCACTGCTAGCAGAACAACCAATTAACAAACCTTTAATGGCTTAACGTATTTCATCACCTATTCAGTTTATTGAAAGGTTCAAGTTTGTCGAGCAGAAGAATTAGTTTGGATAAATGGCAACCTTCATCATTTATCAAGCTGTCTTCACCAAAAAATTGCAGGAAAACATTCTTTCGCTGGATTTTACATAATTGCTACTTAAGCAATATTTCTAAAATAACTGCAGAATCAGCAGTAGAGGTAGAGTCCTCCTGCTCGAAGATATGGAACATGAGTTCAGATGTCTTGAAAATGACCGTTCAAAAAATAGCGAGGAGGAGATATAAAGACTGAGTTTTGATCCCTCGCATAGAAGAGCACTTCAAATTCCTGGTCAATATAAGCCTATGATGGAAAGACTCAAGTCAAAAACAGATTCTTACTATTATAAGCTCTTTCCTACCAGATAATGCAACAATTATTATATTGAGAACTTGGTCTGTCGTATGATGCAGAATAAAAGCTTCAAAGAAGATGCCAGTTGGGATGCAATTGAGGCTTACCTCGATCTGGAGAAATAGTTAAGAACCAAGTACACTTGGGATGACTTCTTGGAATTCAGATAAATGAATGTATCTTTCTTGTTATTTAGCTGATAAATTACTGTGGAAAAGATCATATGGGTCGACCAGTTGTCTTGTTCACCTCCAGAAATGTCAGATTTAACAAAATTCATGACAAGAAAAAATTCATCATCTTCCACAACTATTTCTTTATCGTTTATCTACCATAGAAAAAGGAAGGTTGGGTCGATCAGTTTGATGCTATATTTGACACCTCAGAACAAGAAGCCGACAACACTGATCTTTCAGTCACCAAAGAGCTCATCACTGAAGCATACAAATACTATCTGGGACAATCTAATCATGTTGTCATTTGCTACGTGAATATGCTAGTTAAAATGGTGACTAAGTTTATCTTTCCTCTGGTGCCAGGACGAGTGATGGAGCTGGTTGAAATGCTGGGAGACGACAATCGATAAATTTTTAACAAATTAAGAGAGTATATGCCCATGGACACCATTCCTGTGCATTTGGGTGGAACCAACAAAGAAGTCTTCAACAACCATTAAGACCTGAAATTGGTCAACAAAAGCTCCTCGATGTCCTTCGAACGTTCTTTTGTGCCTCTCAACTGAGTACTATCTGATATGACTAAATTCGTATTTTTCTCATCTTATCTAATATAGCTTCAACTCTCACCGAAGTATGATCTGAGGCCCATAGTTGCTAAGACAAACTCTAACGCACTGCGAATTATACAAATAATAATCACAAGTTTTTTTGAGGTGATCCAGAAAATTAGCTAAGTTTTTGAGCATGAAGGAACGACTTGATTTTATTGATGAGCCCAACTATATGATAAAAAATATTTCTGCATTGAAAGAAATTATAGTACCTAGTACTTGACTTACTAATTATATTATTTGGCTTTTGATTTTAGCTCGGAAGACCTTCTTTTTGGGTTGATACTGACATAGAGTCAGTAAAAGAGATATTTTCTACAAAGAAGCCAATAATACAACTTCGTAACTTCCACATTCAAAAACAATGAAATCAGATACAAATAAAACACTAAATTTGCCATCTTAACTTCATTTCTTGAATATTCAGATCCTCAGAAGAGGTTCAGTCTTATTTTGTTAACAGCGAAAGCTCCTTCTCCTCTATTATTAATTCTTTAAATATGACAACAAATCGAGGAAGCTTAACTCGACCTTCCAAGAAGGCAGCCTCCTATATCTCTAAGTTTGCTTATCACCTCAATCACACCTTCCCTGATATTTTCGCACCTGAAAAACCCGGACACCTTATCCAAAATGGGCCAGTCTTCAGAACCAAAAAGGGTATCCGTAACATGAACTTTCATTTTGCTTAGCATTCCGTTTAAGGAGTCGGGTCTCTCGATGCATAGGCCATCTTGTTGAGTGCACTCAAAACCTATGTTGGAGTGGATTGCATCAAAATCAGCGAGCAAGCCTACAAGAAAAGCAAGACTTTGAAGGTTTCCTATCTTCCCATCTACGGCGAATTCCATTAAATAATTGAGTTCATAATTGTCGATAATAACGATGAAGTTCCTCTACTTAGCGGGTCGAGGTGGGTGAAGTCCCAAAAATAGGCTAGCAGCAAAACAATCAATGGAGAGTCAGTTCTTTCCATGGCCAAATCTCATCACAAGAAGAGCCTTTCCTCCAATTTATAGCTGTATGTGATCCACCATTGTCATCTAACATCAGACAGCAAGGCCATGAAATGGTAAACTGTACTTCCTATAATTAATTTAGTTCGTCGAAAAATACCACTTCAAATAGGAACAAGAAAGCGATGAGCCTACATCTAAAATTGATTACAGTTGCATATTCAACTATGAAGCTTCACAAGGCATGCTAGGCTTTTCTTATCAAGAACAACTCTTCGACAATTTTATCAAAGATCATTTGACAATCAGAGATAAAGAATTCACTAGAGTCAGTGTTTTTTTGGGACATTTGCTTCAAGACAAAGACAGAATAAGCAAGAAAATTGAGGAGCTTAACGATCCAGCCTTTGATTAATCACATAAAAAATGGCTGAAACTGTCGCCTGAATACTTCAAAATGTACAGTTCTCTTCGCAAGCACACTGTTCTCCAGCACAAAGAACTCTACGGAGACTAAGATCATCTCTCTGAAAATGCAATTAGCAGCCTAACTTATCGTTACATGATTGCCAAGGAATTCAACAGCAAAGACATCCTTTAGAATATCACTTCTTATCTGAAGTGGTAGAAGAACATGTCAGAAAATTACAACTTGCTTATGTTCGAGCACTTCCACCGCATTGATGTAATTATTTTGTCTATTCAGTTTTATTCCTTTTTGGGATACGATCATGAAGGACGTTGTGTTATTCTCAACAAGGCTGCCAACTTGATAGTTGATGACATCACTAATGTCGATGACTACTGCAATTATTTCTGCTATTTCCTTGAAATATACGTTCCTAGAAAACTAAAAGGATATGTCTCTGAGTATTTAGTCCTGGCTGATGTCAGAGGTCTGGGTTCTGACAATTTCAAACTAGCCATCACCAAACGAAATGTCCACGATGGAACTACATATTGTCCTGAGAGACAGTACAAATTCATAGGAGTCAATGTCGGCTCATGGGGTACAAATTTCTGGAGAGTTTTCAACTATCTTATTCCCAAGAGAACATTAGGAAAAATCAATTTGATAGGGGAAGATCGAGCAGAGATACTTTCAGCTTTAACAGAAGTCATGGACATCTCAGTGATTCCATAATACTTAGGGGGAACCAATAAACGCACATATAAAGATGATCTCATTGATGAGCAAACTTATCTTGAGCTCAAAAACAAGGAAAAATGATTTTATATTAATATGCCTCGTCAAGTCATTCTGTTGGCTTCGTATCAGGTGAAAAGGTGAGGCTCTTCATAAGAAATGAACAGCTATTCTGAGACATTTTGAATACTTGAAGAAGGTCATCCGTTTCATTTTCAATTTATTTTTTTTACAGTTTCTAAGTCTGATGATCAACACACGTAAAGGTTGGACAGAAGAGGTACTTGTTTCGCCACCCAGGAAGATGAATCATTAAGCTAAGCAGTCAAAAGATTAGGCTTTAAGAGCTGGGCCCTCATCGCTACAAACTTGACAAAGATGTTCGGAGGTCCCCGAAGTGGCAAGCAATGTCGATAAAGGTATTAACTTAGTTTATGCAGATGGCACAATCATTTGAACCCTGACATTCAGAAGAAAAGTTGGACCAAAAAAGAGTAAGAAAGTTTATTTGCACTTCACAAGATACA
>Ga0100378_1002684_pt1 | contig 17528 bp, 26 predicted proteins | sample CryGeymeta201502_FD_81535 | JGI IMG/M metagenome (GOLD analysis project Ga0100378, IMG submission 81535) | Groundwater microbial communities from Crystal Geyser aquifers in Utah, USA - Crystal Geyser metaG 2015-02 | ecosystem: Environmental > Aquatic > Deep subsurface > Groundwater | place: USA...
ATCGGTCACATGGCGGCTATCGCGCTTGACCATGACGGCGATGTATCCCTTACCTGGCCGCACAGCGCTGATATCCAGTCCCCACGTCGTATAGAGATAGCTGCGCTTCTTTTCGATGCGATCGACAGAGATGTTGTCGTTACCCTTAAAGAGCACCAGCGCAGCATTTGGCGTCAGGCGGGTCGCCTTGATCTCCGCCTTCATGTGATAAGACCGCAAAGCTCTCTCCAGGACTTCAGCGGTTTCCTGAAGCCATTCGTCAGCATGGGTCATTTCACCATTGTCGTGGTAATCTGCGAGGAGTCCTCGCACACCCGGGTGAAAGTCGCCGGTTGCGCGAATGATTGTCTGATTCTGCATTTTGATTTTTCCTTGGTATATTGAATTTCGCAGAAATATTGTCCCGTTCTCCGGGCAAAAAAAGAGTGCACCTGGCACTCTCATCTTTGATTGTGATTATTTGTATTTACTGTTGATTCTGGCTTTCATGGTTTCCCATGTCTCCCAGCTGTCTTCCATTTCAAACCATGTGTCACCATCGTCTCCTTCAGAAAACGCGGTGATTTTCAATTTTGGAACACTGACGTCTTCAATCAGAAGAATCTCATTGAGATAGACTTTTTTCGTATCAGGATTTTTTGATTCAACACGCGCTCTCAAAGAATACATGATTGTTTCAGGGATATTGCTGATATCTAATTTGAATCCGCTTCTATCATATTCAAATTTCGTTCCGATTGCGATTTGGGGATCGACCACGATATTGAACTTGTGACTTTTGCCTTCGATTCTTCTCCATCTATAGATGCTGATATTACCGATGCTTATATCGCTGTAAAAAGGCAAAACGAAATCATGGCTTTCATGATTATTGGCGCGCTTTATTGAGTGCCTTTTTGATTCCTTAAGATGTTCAGACTGAATATTCTTAATGGATATATCGACCAATTTAACGAGATTTCTCGCGGTTCTGCTCTGTGATTTCTGATATTTCAGGTAAAACAGATCGAAGGCGAACTCTGTCATGGCATGTGCCATTGGCATTGTTTCATTCTCTGGAAGACGGCAAAGTTTTTCCGTCATTCTTTTTCCTTTTGATAATTCAACGCAGCCAGATGCGCTTGATGTCTGCCCAATCATAGATATCGCTCATGCGGTCATTGAACATTTCGACGGGATTCCCGTTCATGTTCTCGAGAGTCCACGACTCAAGATCGGTAACCAGCTCTTCGATTTCGTCATCATAGTCATCGGACATGATATCCAGAGTTGCAGCCGGAAGCCCTGCTCTCAGGCGCTTTGCAACTTCATGGCCTTTTCCATGATGGATTGCGGATCTTCTTTTTCATCGAAGATATCGTTGAGTGGAATTCGCATGGCCCATACCGGCTTGCCCTGCTTTTTGAGCTCCCGTGCAAGCCGGTGGCATGTTACGCGGTGTTCTGCACTCTCAGCCATACTTATTTCCTTTTTTTATCTGATCTGAGACAGGTATCGTGGGAGAATGATTTCGTCCATCATCACTGGGTCTGTTTCTGGTGGAAGCACGGACTCGATCAGATCCAGCCTGTCGATCATGTCTTCAAGCTTGGGAGCAATGTCCTTGTATTCGAACTTGCCCTGCTTGATGGCGAGAAGATATTCAGCATCCTGGCGTGGAAAGGTGATGAATCCTGTTTTCAGCAATTCAGTTGCCTGCGAAGCCACGCGAACTGCGTGACTGATTGATTTCCAGTCGACACCTTCATTGGTCTTTGCAGCCCGGGCGCGTTCGCCGTAATTCTTCCAGACCTTGTTGAAGACCTTGTAGGTTTCGCCGATCTGTCCGCGCACAGCCATCTTGCGCTCGCAGCATTCGACATGCCCGATTTCCTTGCCATGCCCGCCCACGACCATCACGAAGTTGATATGTTCAACCTTGTCGGCCATTTCCCGTAGCTCGTCCTCGATAACCTCGAGCCGTGCTTTTTCGCCGTGCTTTTCGATGGCATTGCCGAGCATGTCGACCAACTTTTCAACAGCCGCCATGCGGCTGCCCTTGATGCCATACTTGCCGGCCTGCTGCTTGCAGTAACCAACGAAGCCCTTGACCTCTCGGTTCAGAAGCTTTCTCGCATCGTTTCGGAGCGTTTCCCAATCTTCATGGGCTTCAACGATTGCCCAATCGGGTGCAAACAGGATTTCTGTGGCAACGCCGTCACCATCTGCCAGCATCTGGACAAACTTTGCGACCGAGTAAGACTGATGATCGATTGAATCGCCGGTATTTTTGCCGCGGTGATCCTTGATGACCTGCGACGAGTCCATCACGTTTTCGGGCCGCTGTAGCAGGATTCCCTGTCCGCTTGGCAGGTGGACGCCTTTATAATCGCGATCGGATTCGGGCGTGCTCGTGCCGTAGAGGTGTGACCCGTGTATCGTGGTCACGAGCAGCTGTAGCGGTTTCATTTCATTTTTCCTTGGAATTTTAATTTCGAGATCACTTTCTAAATGATCATTCCTTCTCCGGTCTCACGGTAGCGGCGCATATTTGCGACTGCTTCTTCACTCCGCTTTTTCACGGTGCATTCCGAATGTTGATCGAACAGATTGATGAAATATTGTGCCGGCTTTCCGGTAACATCCTTGCGTGCGCGCTCTGCCGCTGACGGAACAAGAACGATCGGTTCTCCGCAAATCGTGCAGGGCTTGCCTTTGGTCTTTTTCATTTTTTGTTCCTCAAATCTGTCCAGAAGGGTTGCCACTGAGATGAATGCTCGAGCAGCTGTTTGATTTCATTTTCGTAAGCGGCATGCGCCCCCCAGAGCATCGCTCTGCGAAATGGCCGCCATCGGGGCGTGCTATTGAGTTTCTTCAAAATCAGGTCGGCGCTTTGTTGAAGACGGTGGTGGAGCACGCTGACTGGAATAACGTGATCCAGAATTTTTGTGCTCATAATTGCTCCATACATAAAGAAGACGGGACCTTCTTATGGAAGGCCCCGTCCTTTGATTTTAGTCCTGAATTAATCAGGCGTTGCTGTTTGCTTTGACTTGCTCAAAGCTTATCCATCTCAGAAGTTTACCATTTTTCCAGACGACCTCCAGCAGATCTTCTTCAGGATCGATTGAATCGAGCCTGACGGCAACCAGCTTTCCATCTTTTCTGATAACAGCCTGGCGCCCGGCCTTGCTGCCCTTGGTGGGATCCGTAAGAGGATTTTTCGAGACATCGACCCATTCGCCCGTCTTGGTCTTCATGGCATTGGCTTTCATTGCAAATCTCAGCATATCGCGGTTCACCAGTTGTAGCAGGCCGCCTCCCATCCCGAAGGCGATATTATCGATAGCAAAGCCTTCCTCGATCATCCGGTCGACCAGCTGCAAGTCCTGTATTCAAAAAAAAGGCGGCCACCTGCCATCTCGGCCTGCATGAAGCAGGCTCCGGTGAACAGGTGGCCGGCACATCTCCCATCTCGTCCTGTGTGGTGGGCACAGGATCCGGTGAAGAGATGTGTGTTCGGTGAGCTTTATTGGTCTGAAATGCCTTATTCCAGATCGTCGACATTGATGACAACGCCGCCCAATTTCATTTTATAGTCGATTCTGTTGAATGGCACGCGGACCTCTCCTGTGCTGCAATCGACTTCAAGATGCATGCCGACAGGATAGATTTGTCGGGCCTTTTCTACGCGAACGATCTTGACGTCTTTTTCGCGTGAAACAGTGACCAGGTGAGCCATAGCTCCCCCTTGTTCGCAGATTACAGCGCCCGCAGTCATTGCGGCCGCGACATAATTTGGGCCTGCGTTTGGGATGATGGCAACTTCATCTGGCTTGCATTCCTCTCCTTTTTTCGGATGGACTGCTTTGAGGGATCCGGTTTGTCCGGTGCCGCATAGCACCGCAACCTTGAACCCCATTTTTTCTTCTTGCAGCTTGTGCCTGGCGTCCCATACCAGCTGCGAGAGCTCGTTATTGCTGTCGTCCATGGCATCCAGTTCAAAGCCGCCGCCGATCAGGAAGTCCGTGTGATAGGGATCATCGCCGAACATTTTGAGGCCGCTTGGGCATACGGCCGTCCAAGGCAGAGCAAGATGCGCTCCGTCTCCTCGCCACAGACACCAGTTTTCAAACGGCGCCTGAGGTATCCGTATAACCTTGTCTCCGATATTTCCGAGGGTCAGCCAGTTGTCTCCTGCCTGGAGAATGATCTCTTGCCTGTATTCATCATGATTTTTTTCGAAGTCTTGATGAGCTGCTTCTGCATTTTTCATCATTCTGGAATGTTGGTCGAGCACGCTATCATTGCCGCGCATGCGGTCCTGATAGTCTTGCCATTCCTCAATGGTCATTCCGGCCTTTTCGGCACTGACCTTATCGAATCGGGCCTGACCTATTTTCTTCATGGCATATGAGCCGTTATCGTTGGTCTCGTCGTGTTCGGTCTGAATTGTATTTGGCCGGTATTCCGTCGGATCGTTGACGTCGTAACGCACCTTGTAATTTTGCGGAGGGAATGTTCTTACATAGCCGACTTCTTTGGGATAAAGATCTGCAGCTATGAAATTGTCCATGGCCTCCTGCGCTCTTTCGAGGCCCGATGCCTTTATGATCTGGAACGGATAGTTTGGCACTTCTTTGAAAAGAACGATTGAGGTTCCATCTCTTCTCATGCCACCGAGATCGTTATCTCTCCGCTTGAATTTGACGATTTTTGCGACGTCCCGCTGTCGATCCTCCGCGTAGAATAGCGAGCATCCCATCTTTTCTTTTCCGCGGCGATCAAGGATTGAATCAGACCCCTTGGTGAGATTGCTACCGTGATCGTAATCCTCGATGCCCCAACTGGTAACGAACGCATAAGGACGCAGATAGCGTCCATTGCTGTCAACATAGCATCCTGCAAAATGATATTTGAGATCTTCTGTATACTGGAGATCCCAGTCGTCCTCGATATTGATTCCCTGAGTGCTATCGCCGGTTAGCTTGGCTTCTCCCTTGAGGACACGCAGCGCTTCTTCGATGGTAATTCCTTCGAGGCACTGGAGCGTTTCGAGAGCATGATCCCAGCGTCCTTCGATAACCCGTTGCTTAACGAATTCAGTCAACCAGTCTCCGTATATCATGAAGCTCGAATGCTTTTTCATGACTGCGGCTCTTGTTGCCATTATTGGTCGCTTTCCGTGCGGTGGATGATGGATGAATTTGGTTTTTGGTAACCAAGCCCTCTGATGAGGTGATAACCTGAATCCTGATGCTTCATGACTTGACCATAGCGGTCATGGGGACCGTTGATGTCGACATAGTCACCAACCCGGGCCTGGGTTTTTAGCTGGTAGAGATTTCCGCTCATGTGATGGCCTTTCGTGCAGCTTCAGCAAAGGTGATCATCGCTGATGATGCGTCTGTCTGTTTTTGGGCATTTTCTTCGATAATCCTGAGAGACTGCTTCAAGAGAACCTCTAGCTTTGCAATGCGCTCTTCCTTGTTGCCGGTTCCACGAGCTTCCGGGATTGGCTTATTTGCAAGGAATGCCTCAATGGCTTCTGTAAGCCACTGTCGATGTTCGTCGCTGCCATGAAGAATGACCGGAAGGAGGACTTCGGTGATTTGCGCGATCTTTCTATCGCGATTTTCGATTTCTTTTTTAAGGATCCCAACTGCTGCGCTATGTGATGGATAAGCTGGATGGCATTCTGGATCATCGGCATAATGAGCACCATTTGCCAGAATTCTTGTCACCTCATCAAGGCGTTCGAATTGAACTCTGATGCCGTCTTCCATGTTTTTTCCTTACCCTCTTGGGAATTCCATTTCATTCCTATAATCGGGCTCATCTCTCCAGCGAAATGCCCAATGTTCATCGCTTTGCACGTGGCCCTTGCGGACCCATTTTGCCACGCCGCGAAAGAACCTTCCGGCGTCCCCAAGTCCTGAAGGATAAGCAATGGGATCGCTTATCCTGACCACGAATCCCTCTTGTTTTTCGGTGTCGATTTCTTTTGCTATGGTTTCGATAATATCTGGCTTCCACGGTCCCACATAGATTTGCGGGACAGGAACAATGTCGAGCATTTCGAAGATTTCGAGCGTTTTATCCCATGCCAGGAGGAGATTGTTTTCATTCCAGACGCCGAATCCATAGAACCATGATTTGAGCGGATTTCCGGTCTTATTGAGATAGGCAATCGAATGTCTGGCGTAGAGATATTCTCCTGAAATTCGCCAGCCTTCCGGTATCATATGTGCGCGTTCTGCATGGAACCGCTTCATCATGTCTCTCGAGGGATGATAGCGGCCGTCGGGCGATCGCGGATAGGTCTTGACCCGCGTCATCGTCGCACCTTCGCCATCCATCTTTTCGGTAATGGCGACTTTGCGGTGCTTAAAGGTCGTTATATCGGGGTGCCGGCGGTCATCATTCTGAAGGCCTGGCGAGCTCGGCAAGTGATAGGTGCGTGGCCATTTTGCCTGTGTCGGGTCGATGATTGTGTTTAGCGCCTGAGTCTCGTCATTCATGGTGTTTTCTTTCAGTTTGCCGAACAGCGATTTCTAACGAACCAGTTTTCGATAGGTAAGGGAAATTCGCGCTCCGCAATGGGTATCGCTCGATTTTGGGATGCGGTGCTGCCAGCTGCGTTGCATTCCGCCATGCATGATTGCCGCTGAGCCATGACCAAGCTTCAGAACCTCGGTCACTCCCCATTTTGGCGCTGCCAGACGGTTGAGCGATTCCTTCCATTCAATACGCTGACGAAACCAGATTTCCCGCTCTGCGCCCAGTGACACTGTGGCGATCGGATGATCCTGGTCCATTTCCGGGCTATCGTCTGCATGCCATCCCAGATGCTGGCGGCCATGTTCGTAGCCGTTGACGAAACAGCAATCATAGCTGGATCCGTGCTGATTGTTTATGTCATCCATGATGTCTTTGATCAACCTTGAGGCATGGTTTTCTTCAAAGCTGTGCGCTTCGTATGTTCGGGCATATTCACCGCTACCATAGGTATAGGCTTGCTCGTAGGGATTGAACCAGCACTCACGGCGAGGCGCATCCTTGCGTTGTTCCCATGGTAGCCCGTTCCAGATCAGTTCGAACGCTTCTTCGGCGTCGTTGACCTGATTTTGGATGTATGTGACTGGCGCTTCCATTTTGTATTCCTCGATCTTTGAGATCTTCCTCGTTTTACACAGCGCGTTTGTAGGGGCGCTTTGTGCTGGCGACTGGCTTTTCATGGCGATTGATTGCCTTTGTTGCCCAATCGGCCGGGATGCCCGCACGAAGTGAAAGCATGTCGGCGAGGCGCCGGCTTCGTTCGTCTGTGGTCTCTGATCCGATCCACTCTGCGGCGATATGGATTTCAGGATCGCTGATCAGCAGGCTCATTGCCAATCTGTTGATGCCGGCTTCTGCAACTGGCCTGAACGGCAGGCTCTTCCCCCTGGGATCGATTCTTACAGGAATCCCTGCTTCAAACACCGTGCGATCGTGTTCTTCGCGCTCGATTGCTTCAGGAAGGGCAATGATGACCATACGGTGCTTTGTGCCCGGCATCACGAGGGTTGCCGGCTCGAGCGCTGAGTGGGCAAGAGCAAGGGCAACCAGCGCCCGTCCACTGATATTGTTGGTTGTCGTGTTGATCAGCAGCATTGCATCTCGCACTGCCATTCCAGTGTCGATCAGGATGATGGCTGGTTTTTCATGGGCTTCGATGTAGCCTGCGATTTCGAGTATTTCTGCAGAGTCCGTCATCAGTTCGCGCAGCTTGATTTTGTCGATGATTTCAGCTCCTGCTAGCATGGCAAGCCGCACAGGGTCGACCGGCTTTCGGTCTTGTGTTGCCCGGGCATTAAGCCGCTGCGCTTCAAGCATGAGATCGCCAAGAATGATCATGTGGCTTCCTTTCGTATTCGTGATTTGAAATCAAAAAAGCCCCGATGGTCATCCACCGAGGCTTTTTGATATTTTTGATTTGGGCTTTAGGTGTTTTGATTTTTGTATTCTTCCCAAGAGATTCTTTTTGCTTCTTTCAAAGAGTAGAGAAATCCGCCTGAAAAACGCTTTACTTCTTCGATTTCTCGGTCTTGCATCACAGCAACATCGATAACCTCTCTCACGAGGCAAGGATTGATCTTTGCTCTTTCATTGATCATATTGATGTGATGGATGGCTGCTACTTCGGGCAGATTGTTTCGAACCCATATCCTGCCTTCTATCAATGCCCAGTTGTCATCCTCTTCGTCTTTGAAGTTCCCCGAGATCATGATATGTGTTTCATTGGCTGGCGAACTTACATATTCGACTTCGAGTTGTGCTTCATCTGACAGATGGATTTTTGCATTCCACATTGATTCATTGAATTTTTCGATTGTTTCTAGAGTGCCCTGGTAGTTTTTGAGGTTTTTTGTCTTTTCCAGATTGAGGAGAAAGACAGCCAGCTCCCCGATGCTGATTTTAACGACATGCCCGGTCATCGGACGTAATGACTTTCATTGTGATTGATTCCCATTCCGATATCGTCCTTGGCAGCCTTTACGCGCCGATGGAACTCGACCAGATCTTCGTTATGTATCATCAGGTCGTGATAACTACCGCTTTCCAGGTTCTTCCATCGAAGCCCTTGTCCAAGATTGAGAGAATCTTGTTTGCCTGAAGCAAAGCGGCTTGCATACTGATTCTGGCCAAGTCGGCGATCTGCATTGAAGGGGACGTAGCCTTCTTCGTCCATGTTAGCGAGGTAGCGTTCTACCCATTGATTTTGATTGGTGTTCATATCAATTCCTGTTCAGGATATGGCGTAGTGCCGCATGGACTTGTATTCGAATGTCTGTCCGATCGTGTAGCGACCGATATTCCGGTAGATGCCTGCAATCCGTGGCAGGTCTTTCTTCAATTTCTTTTTCTTCTCAACGAATATTGCCAGAACATTCTTTGCTTCGGGATCTGATCCTGACGCGATTGCTTCTTTTGCTTTATTGATCGCGGATTCGTAATCCTTCATGCTGCGCATTCCATAATCGGCGCCGTCTGCAATCAGGATGGCATGCCCTGGGAAAGCTTCTGCAAATCGATCGATAATATATTCGAGCGCGCAATTACTGCTGCTGGGAATCTTGAAAAGCCAGCGATTTCCATGCGAAGTGGTCATCTGAAATTGCTGCAGCAGGATTCTTGATCCCTTGGCGAAGGTGAAGCCAATCGTTGCCACGTGCTTGCCTTTGTAGTGAAGCAGGAAAGCAAAAACGCCGTCGATCCAGACCCGCGCATGCTCGGAGAATCCCCATTCATTGAAACCCGTCGTATGATCGATCGTGATGGTGAAATCGGGAAGACCAAATTTGAAATCGGCAATTCCGTTATAGGCGCTTACGATTTCTGACCAGTCAGCCTTTTGCATGTCCCAGCGCCAGATTGAATTCTCGATTTTAAGTGCCAGCTTTGCCGGCAGACTTTCGATTTCGCGAATGCGGATATCACCGCGGTGTTTTGCCGAAAAGATGATCTTGCTGGCATTGTCTGCGCTCAGGCGTGAAAATACGTGACCCGGCAGATCATGTGCAAATTCCTGGATATTTTCGCTTCCAAAGTGCCGCGCCAATGGTTCGGCCTTGTCCGCGCCAAATAGCGTTTTGAGATCAAGCGCTTCTGATACGTCTTCTGTCAGGGGATCAGGCGTAAGGGTAAGGCGGTCCTTAAAGACGGCCTGACTTGTTCCGATCATGTTGTTTTTCCATTCTCAATTACCATTCTTTCCCGTTTTGAAACATCACGTTTTCTTATTCAACGATTCGTCTCATGCGTGTTTGGCAATGGTAAATAATTTCCTAACATATTCTCATGAAGCGCAGAAACCTTGTCCTGACCACAGAGTCAGCCCGCCATCCCTTCAGGGCCTCATTGCCTCCGCACGTGTTTATCGTGCCCAAGGAAGAGCCTGAAGTTCTTCAATCGCGCAGTCAGGTCATGACGGACATCAAGAGTGTTTTCATGATTTCCTGTTTTGGCGTCTTGATGAGCTTTCTTTCAGCAATTCAGCCCTAAGTCCTACAGAGCAGCCTTAAGTCCTACAGAGCAGCAACGCCCTTTGCGGTTCGCTTGTAGTTGGCGGTTGGTCTATGAAGGGCTGATTCTGATTCTGCATTGCGTTGATTGTAGCTGTAGACAGCTCGTGCTCCCGGGAGCGGACTCGCCTTCAGAATGACGCCTTCTCTTTCGAGAGTCTTGAGACATTTTGAAGCTTCTGTGGCCGTGCAATGAAAGACATCGGCGAAATCGTCGCTGCTTCCTCTGACGTTGCCCTTGGTCATGATCATTTTTTGTGATTTTGGTGCGAAGCATATCCTGCTCCTTTCTGTGTTTCGGGACATTTTTTCCCTTTAGTGTAACTTACACTATCATGCCTTTCCCAGGCCTTTATCAAGATGAATTACAAAGTATGACCTGTCATTTGTCATTTGCCATCCTTGGATGATCTCATCGCCTTTCCAGCACAGTATTTTATCATTCTTGATGTCGACGACTTTGTTTAATGGCACACCCGTCAGCGTCATCTTCATGGATTCCGGCACATCCACTTGAACATGATGCTGGATGAAATCCTCAATGACGATTTCCATCATTTTGCGGCCGTTATATTCAAACCACAATTCGTAGGAATTTCCCATGTTCATGAAGGACTGGAGCATGTCGAATGCTCCTTTGGGAACAGAAAGTGGCCCCTTGTAATTTCTCGATAGCCAAATCTCTACTCCAGCCATGCTGCCTTGCTCTATCATTTTTATGAGCTGTTCAGCGTGGTTATCGGAATCTGTTGCATTATCGATGATATGCCGCATAACGGGTCCAATTTGGACAACATTTACGGGTGTGTCGTCTTGTTTCATGTCTTCTGATTCATCATGAGATCGATGGCCTTGACCCAGACGTCCACCCTCGAGGCATAGCGGCCAAGGTTGAAGGGCGGATTGAGCTCGATCGGCACGACGTTCCCGGTGTTCGCGTCGATGCAAAGATCGAGGCTATAGGCCAATTCCTCGCCATGCTCGGCTGCAAAATCCTTGCCGAACTGGTTGGCAAAAGCGATGTATTTATCGACGATATCTCGGTCAGCTTCGATTTCGGATTCGTTCCGGATCATTTCCATCTTGGGATCGAACAGCAATTCATTGTCGACTGGCGTGTATTGCTCAACGCAGCCAGCTCCTGAAACAGGTGTGTTACTCACCATGAACATGCGATATTCATAGGTCGGGGCAATCACCCCCTGCACGCTGAAATAGGGTGCTTCCATGCCATCATAGTGCATGATCATCCATGGGAGATTTTCATCCTGCTCGCAGATTTGCTTCCAGGGGTCGATTTCTGCCTCGATGGTGAACTTGCGTGCATATTCCTTCTTGATCGTCTTCAGGAAGATTTCACCGGATTCTGGAACGATCTTGCGCACCGCCGCGGAGATATCGGCGCCATTGGTTGTTGCCAGAACCATTGTTCGGCCGGCGTGCTGCTGGAATGTTTTTGAAGAGAGATGTTCCATGATGGTCTTGATACAATCGGCATCTTGCATCGGGAGAGCATAATCAATGCCCTTGATGCGATCGCTGGACGAGATTCCGGCATGGAAGAAAGCCGTCTTTCCTCCATTGTCCCGAATTCCGTCATTGACCGCGCTGACCATTGCGGATGTTGCTGGCTCGAGGATTTCATATGCGACACCGAGACGGTTGAAGACTTCAAGGAAGATCGCATTCTCGATCCAGTCTTCCTTGTCTCGTGCTTCGGGCTTTGAATCTGGAAATGCTTCAAGCCATGCCTTGAGAATTTCCGGTGCATATTCTTCGGCGCCAATCGGATATGTATTCCGATTGAGCGGCCGCATGAGATGCATGCTCATTTTGATTTTCCTTTGTGAATTCCAACTCGAGCTTGGTTGCTGGTTTTTATACCGCGCTTTTTATGACGACAGGCCGTCCTGGCGTTCTGTCTTTTCCGAATACCACGGTGATATCTTTCTTGAAAGATTCCGCCTTGCGGATGAAATCTACCCAGTCCTTCCCCAGCGCAAGAAAGTCGCACATGGGAGCTATCGTGGTTCCATCGAAAGCGATCATTCTGTGGAATCGGATAATTGCAAAAGGCGTGTTTTGATCAGTATGACTGATCATGGACACATAAGGGATTCCTTTTGCCTTGCTGGGCAGATCTTCAGCCACAGTGCGTATGAAATTCGTGCTGTATTTTCCGTTTCCTGAGGAATTTCCTTCCTTCGCTGGATTGTCAGCGTGTTTTTGGGTTTTCCTGAAATTCTTATGATATTTATACGCTTTCAGAACCGCATCAAATTCTTCTGTATCACTGGATGAATCGGTCTTGCTGATTCTAAGGATGCCTGCCTCGATGATGTCGCCCCAGGTAAACTGGGTTTTCAAAAGTGCGCTCGTCATGGCAATGATGACTTCATCCTTGCTGCGATCTTTTAGGATATTCAGGAGTCGCCCGTCATCGGGCGCCATACCTTTGGCGATTATCCCGCTGGCAATCAGAACTGCAATCTGACTGCCAGCGGATTGTTCGATTTTTCTGATGGCGATCAATCGCTCGTTTGCGTTGTCTGAACGAAGACGCTCAGCGATAGACCTGATTTTTGTCATGTTTATTTTATGAAAGAGCAACGGCCAACGTGTATCATGATTTTTTGCTGTCCGTTGCTCTCTATGTCAATTTTGCCTTTTTTGTTGACGCTTTTTTAAATGCAACGTGTTCCCCATGTTTCCCATGTGTTATTTCTCCACACTTTTACCGTTGTATTGCAAGTCCAGCTTGGAGAAAAAGAACCTACACCGTAAAACGCAGTCGGCTCTTTCTCTATGTCCGATCTTCTGAATTCGACTCTTTTTTGTGATTCGTTATATGTTGCCTCGACAGTTACAAGATCGTCTACCTTCTCTCCCTCATCAAGATATAGACAGCTTCTTGCGATAGTAGTCACGTCGTTGTCGAGGCATCTAGTTGTTCTTACTGCCCAGCTAAATGTATTTGTTGCAGTTTGATTTGAGTTTCTTAACGCACTTACTCCGTATGGATCTTGAAAACTCAATGCAACTCTTCTGAAGTTTGCAGTGATAAAGCTTGCATCGCAGCTTGTCTCCCAAGTTTCCCATGCGTTTGATCTGTAAACTCGAATGCTTCGACTTCCACACCACCAATCAGGGCCGTTTGGAGCTGAAGGCGACGGATAAGACACTCCCTGCTGTGTTTTGAAATCATTTGCAGAGATGATCACTCTTCTCTGATTTTCCATATAGGTTGCAGGTATTGTTACTAAGTCATCCACACTTGGCCCTCTTAGAGTGAATTGACAATCTCTAAAAGTTCCAACAGTTCCATTTGTTTCATTCAAGCACGCTGCCGTGTTTACTCGGAAATTTATCTCGTTTTGGACGCTAATATTGGCATCTCTAGTATCAGTGTCTGAATAAGGATCTGAAAAATGTGAAGCCCATTTGGTAAATTGTGCATTAGCTAGATCTGCATTGCACGTCGTTTCCCAGCTCTCCCATACATTATTTCTCTGGATTCTCATGAGTCTGCCATTACACCACCATGCAGGACTTCCCGGTGCTGACGCAGTTGCATATCTTGAGGGATCGACTGTTTCCAGATCGGATTGAGATATAATAATCCTTTTTTGTTCTTCTACAAAAGTGCCTGGTATCGTTATAAGGCTTTTTCCATTAACGGCAGGACCTTCATTAAGGAACTGGCAGTTATTGAGATTAACGGCGAGATTTGTATCTAGATCTACGCACGTAACCGTTGAAACTCTGAAACTGAGATCCTGTGTCTTTTCTATGTTTGCAGGTCTTGTTGTCAGATCATCGAATGGATCGGAGTATAACGAACCATAACGGAAGAAACTCGATTCAAAGTCATCTGAGCTGCATGTCGTTGTCCATGACTGATCCTGTCCACCAGTATTTATCTGAATAGATTTGTTGCACCATGAAGATGGACTATTTGCTGAAACGGGATAAACAGTAGAATTTTCTGTCATTAGATCAGTCGAACTGATCAGTATTCTTCTACGGTCTGACCTAAAAGAGGCAGGGATTGAGAAAATATCGTTTATGTTAGATCCCTGCGAGAGAAACTGACATACTGATATAGCCACATTCTGCTGTGAATTTGCATTCAGGCATCCAGTTCTAAGAACGGCCAGTGCAAGGCTGCCTGTTGGGTCAGTGTTTATTGCCTGTATAGCAGTAGCTCCCGATGTTTTCGGGTCTCTGAACTCTATAGCATAACGCTTATATTCATCCGTGGCATCTGCCGAATTACAGCTTATCGCATAATTCTGTCTTGATCCACCGGTTGTGATCTCAAAGTTTGCACCACGGCACCACCAGTCAGGACTGAATGTGCTTGTCCCCATGAATGCTGCATTGCCAGCTTCAAGCTGGGCTCGATCAATGACGATTCGTCTTAAATCTGTTCGTATCTGAGCGCTGATGGGTATATCTGTTTCCGCAGAAGGCCCCGGAGCATTCTGGCAAAAATCAGGGCTTGTTGCCAATCCTGTTTCAGAGTTTATGCATGCAATAGTCTGAACCCTGAAGTAGACCAGCCCGTCAGGATTTGTATTGATTTCTCTGTTATTTGATCCATAATCTACTGGATCTCTGAATGATACGGGGATTTTGAAAAATGATGCGTTAGCCAAATTGGCATCGCATGTCTTGCTCCAAGTTTGTCGCGAGCTTGGCGGTCCAAGGATTACTGTCCCCTGACATATCGAAGCTATGCTTCCTCCTCCGCTTGAATTTGCATAACCAGGCAAGGCCTCGAGTGCGCCTTGATCAATAAGGACGACTCTGCTCAATGAATTATAGACTGCAGGGATAGTTATGATGTCGCCGGCTGCCGGTCCGGATGTCCCTGCTTCATTGCATATTGTTGTCGATACATTTTCGCCCGTGTCGTTATTGAAGCATTGCGCTCCTGTTACAACAAGATTGATTGTGTCTCCCGTCAATGAACTATTTGCATTTCTTGTCGCTGTATTTCCATACTGAGCGGGATCGCCCAATGAAACGACTTTTCTGGTCAAAGAAGCATCGCTTGACGGCGTAGGTGTAGGTTCCGGTGTAGGAGTTCCAGTCGGTGTCGGAGTCGGTGTTGTTATCGGACCAGTAGGTGAGGGTGTTGGTGTTGATGTTATTGGGCCAGCTGGCGCCTGACGCACGCTCACGACTCTGCGCATTACCAGAACATCTTTATTTTCAACGGCTTCTTGAGCTGCAATTGGAGTTGCAATAGCCACTGATATAGCGATTCCTGACACTGCGATCAAAAGACTTTTCATTTCGTTGCCCTGCTAAATTCGACTGAAAAACTGATAAAAAAAAATTAAAACTGTCCCAATTGCATCTTATGTTTTCTTTTTATGCTTGTCATCAGGTTTTTAGCAAAAGATTAGCAGTCCCTAACTTTCAGAATTAACACCATTTTGTTTTTCTCGGGCTCTCTTTTCATCAAGCCTTTCCTGATCCACAGGTATGCCGCGGCGATAGGCTTCGCCAGGTATCAGTTCAGCGAGGATCGCATCATCTTCATACATTGATTCTACCATCTCGCGATTGAATGTTTCACGTTTTGCAGCGTCCGGATCGTTCGAGATTGAGGATGTGATTGTTGCGCGTGATTCAGGCTGTTTGGGATCTTCGGCTTCATCTGTGCAGGCCTGAATGCAAAGGACACCGGTAATTAGCAGTCCGATGTGCATGATTTTTTTAGCCATCTCTTGAATTCCTTATGATTTCTTGATTTGCTTCCTCGCTAAACCTACCGCTCTGTTCCATGATACGGGTTTGAATGGCTTGATCTTATAGATTGTAGCACCTGCAAATCCTAGCAATTCAACAACAGGTTGATCTTTCAAACCTTCTATTTCAACAATGTGTCCGAGCTTCAAGCTGCACTTTTCGATCATTGAAATGTGTTTTTGCTTGAGTGCTTCGGGTATCTCTAATTTTATTCACGACCCCGATCTTCCATCGATGTTAGTAGAGCCATAAGTATACGCTAGACTTACCACGCTGATCTGTGCTGCTGAATGATTGTGGTATATCGTTATTTTCTCGATCAGGGCTTGGTAATAACCATTTGCGATCATGATGCTTTGAGATTCTTTTGATACGGTGTCCGACATGTGATTCATGCCGATCGAATAAGTGATTGACCCGATAAAATCTTCAAATCGACCGGGATCTGCGTTTCTGGCTAACTGTATCAGAAGCGCTCTTGAGATGGGATCGGTCCGATCGTTTAACGCTCGCATTATGCGTCTTCCCTGACTGCAAGAATTCTGTTTTTCACAGATTCCCAGTCTTCGCGTTCTTCATCATGTCCTGCCTCGAAGATGAACTTGGTGCATCCCGCATCAGCAGGTGCGCTTCTGTATCCTCTGGCCCTTTTTGCCATTTCGGTATCGATTGGATTGGAAAGATCGACTATTTTTCTATTGGCGAGCACTGGAATATCGACAAGTTTGCTGGCTTTCATTGTTCGAGCTTCAATATCTTGCATCCATTTCAGCATCATTGATACAGGCCATGCACTCTTCTCGAAGGTGACACTGGTTTCATTGACGTGGTAGCCTAGATCTCTGATGAAACCGCTGATGAAGGCCTTCTTTCCTCCCATATGGAAATGAACTGAAGCCTTGGGATTTACATCGATAACGCCTGACTGTTTTTCGCTGATGAGACGGTCAATTTTATCAATGATTTTTTGTGTGTCTATTTTGCCTTCCAGTATGTGCCGTGCAAGTGGCAATACTTGGGGATTCAGCAGCACACATTTATCCTTTCAAAGGGATGACGATGGCAGGCAGCCATCAGGCGAGAGAGGAAAAGAGTCGTTGTCGTGATTGTTCCCCATCCATTGGGAGCATCGTATTTCTTTCGCAAGCTTTCTTCGGTGTTGTCGATAAACATGTCTTGCAGCCGTTCGATGCCGGCTTCTATGATCTCAGCTGCTTCGGCGCCTGTCAGACCATCGAGACCTCTTACTCCTTGGTCGTCTCCTTCTCCCTTGCCAGGCAGAAGGTCGCATAGCAGCGTTGAGGTATTGAAGGTATGATTGAAGTCCTCTCCCCCGATATCGACATCGTATGACATATTTTTTCCGTCCTTATCTCTTCATCATTTCATCATGATCCTCGTCTCGGGCTCGCCGGATAAGATCTTCGCCTGTTATAGGTTCAGTCAGACCTTGCTCACGGACTCTCTCTGCGACTGTGAACCATTCTTCGTCATCAGCTCTGCATGGTGCGATCCGTGCGTCCCTGGGATCCACGCCGTTGGCTATCGCCATGGCACGGTAGCTTTCGTATAATTCGACGCCATCTGGATTTGAAACAGATGACGGATCGAATTCATTTTTCATGCCTCGAATTCTGAGCGCCATGTTGTTTTCAGAGTTTGCCAGTATGAAGCCGGCACATGTTGCAGCCTTGTCGCTTCCGCTTTCGTGGCAAGAGAAAGTCG
>Ga0100378_1002694_pt1 | contig 17500 bp, 22 predicted proteins | sample CryGeymeta201502_FD_81535 | JGI IMG/M metagenome (GOLD analysis project Ga0100378, IMG submission 81535) | Groundwater microbial communities from Crystal Geyser aquifers in Utah, USA - Crystal Geyser metaG 2015-02 | ecosystem: Environmental > Aquatic > Deep subsurface > Groundwater | place: USA...
AATAATAAGTGAAAACATAACATAATTGCAAATATATTAATTTGACAGTATTTATAATTCAAATTATAACATAACTAATAACATAACAAATAACAAAATAATAATAGTTAAATATTTAATACTTATTAAATGTAATAATATGTAATATCTAATAACTCTATACAATTAAAATAAATTTCATAAATATTAATTTAAAAATCCGACATAGGATCATAATCATCCTCTTTATCATCACTCTTTTCCTCTGAGTTATCTTCAATTATATTAATAGTGTTTGATTTGGCTTCTTTAGTATAGGTATATGTATTTGATTCTTCATTTACTTTCTCATCTTTACTTAAAGCATATTTATAACATTCTTCTGAACAATACCATTTATCTCCTAGTAAATTTCCATTACATTTATCAAAACTTATTTCACAATTAAATCCGGAGCATTTAACCTATTGTATTAATAAAGATTAATAAATTACTTTATATTTATTCAAACAATTATAAGAACAGAATTGCTTTCCAGGAACTACTTTATCAGATATAGATGATTCCATTATTATAACTTTGTAACAACTCCAACAATAAGTTTTATTGCCTATTGGAATAGACATTGAATCAACATTAGACATTGTGTTTATAGTTTTTACTTTAACCTAATGAAATTATTTATATAATTTAATTTAATATGTTATACATTAATATCATTTTCTTCACTTAATCCATTTCTATATCCACTATCTTTTTTTTCTGTATTTCTTGTACTACTATTTCTAAACTCCATAACAGCTTCTTGGAATAACCTTCTTTGTTCTGATTCGTCATATATATCATTAGTAGTTGTAGAATGTCCTATTAGATCAGTAGCTATCCCGGACTCTTGTTGATGTTGTTTATTTTTTATTAATATTTTTGCTTTGTCGTTAACATTTTCTTTAACTTTAACAATTACATTTGTATTTTCATTGGTATTGCCATTTCGAAAATCCATAACTGCTTGTTGGAATAATCTTTTTTGTTCTGCTTCATCATAATTATCTTCGTTTAAAATTGAATTCTTATTATTATTCTTATTAGTATTCTCTGGTAATTTATCGTATTTAGATCCTTCTTCTATTGATACTCCTTTGATTTCTCTTATTTTATTCATAATTTTATTTTTTGAATTTCCATTAATATTCATTTCTTCTAAGTGTTTGTCTTCAATTAATAATATGCTTTGCATGTCCATAAACTCATTCTGAATAAATACTTTAAAGTAATTATTATGTAAATTTAATTCTTCTAAGAAATTAAAAACTTCACCGTATTCCTTTATTAAATTCTTATAATCTTTTAAATTTATAGAACTTATAAATAAATCTTCATTTTCAGTATTTTTGTATAAACTTGTATCGCAGTCTAATTCGATTTTTTCGTTTTTAAATGATTTTTTAGACTCATTAGGAGGATTTAGAGGATTTATATTATGTTTAATATTTTCAACTTTATAACCTTCTATGTTTGTCGTACCGTTAAAAGTACCATTTGTATTATTACCTGTGTTATTAATATTATTAGTATTTGTTTTGAATTTATTTTTTGAGTTAGCCTTCTGTGATATAGAATCATTAATTTTATTATTATTTTTAGTACTTGGATTGATAATAAGATTATCAATAAAATTCTTCTGTGTTTCATCAATCTTTTTTACCTTTGCTGATGATTTCCTTTTGAATTTAATTTCATACTTTTCTAATTCTTTTAGTTTTAAATCTTCTTCTCTTTTTCTTTTTTGTTGTTCTAGTTTCTGCAATTTTTCTTCCATATCAACTGGTTTTAAAGATGGTTTGTTTTTATTTAATTTGTTATTAAATATGTTTAATTCTTTTTCATTTACTAGACTATTTTTAATTATATAATTATCTAAATATTACACTTCATTTATTGGTTTATTTGCCGTTGCTAATAGTCTTTCTACTAGTTTAAGCTCTTCTTCCTGTTTATAATTAAATTATATACTTTTTGTTTCATTTCTAATTCTAAGACTTCAGATGGTTTCTTTCTAGAAAAAATGATAAAATGGTAAAATGTTAATTTTTAATGATATTATGTTATATTTATATTTAATGTTTTTTATAGGATTTTTGTATAGACATATTTTTTAATTTTATTACTTTTTTGTGTCAAGTTTACTACTTGTTGAAGGAACATTTGTAATATTTTTATTAGAAGTTGGCTTTCTACTTACATTCATTTTCTTAATTTATTATTAATTATTGCAAATATTTTATTATTATTAATAATAATTTGAATCGTTTAAAATATATTTAAAAAACTGTTGTATTAAAATGAATTAATGTTTGTGTATAATTTATTCTATTCGATTTACTTTTTAATAATTAATAATTGTGAAGTATAATTTTCTAAAATACACAATTAATTATTAGTTGTATTATCTTCTTCCTTCAATCATCTTAGGAACATTCATCTGCTCTAGCATAGGTAAAATCATTTGTCCAATTTTTGTACCCATTAACTCTTTATGTTGACTTAGAATATTATCTGGAATTCCATTCCCTAAATAAAAGTGATGATGAATTTATTATGATAATTTATGTTAAAATAATATTAAATAGATTTTAAATTTATGTTAATTACCAGTTAAGAAAAATGCTATATCATTTGTAAAATGATTACAATTATTATTTAAAACATGATAGTTTTCTTGTGAAAATTTACTTTTAATATCTTTTAAGTAATCTAAAAACATTTCTTTAGGTATTTCAGTTGATCCTAAATTCATTTCTTTAATCGGATATCCATAAGGTGTTTTCTTGGGCTGTCCTTGACATATACCTCCTCCGTAGTAAAACTCTATTCCATAAACGACTAAACCAGTATGGTATATTCCGTCAACAGTCTTACCTATAAGCATTGGAGACATTTGTTTAGCCATTCCTATAATTGTTAAGTTAAGTTATTAGGTTATATATATTATAAATGTTGATATAATAGTTATAATAGTTTTACCATTTGAAATATCATAAACTAGTAACTTTATTTTATATGTTCCTTCTGACTCGACTTCTTCCTTTTTTGGGGGTGTTTTAGGTCGAGTGAGTTTATACTCTAGATATAAAACTTTTTTATTTAAAACTTCAACAGTAAATTCCAATGGTTTTATATTTGAACTTTTGAAAGTCATTGTATCATCACTGACTTTTTCGTACCCTAATAACTTTAATAAATCAATTGTTTCTGTTATAACTAATATTTTTGATTTAATAGCTTCGTTTGTTAATTTAAAGTTTTTAAATTTATCTTCTGTTGGTTTATTAATAATATTTTGAAACAGCTTTACTAAAAGTTCAAAAGCCGTTATTAGTGTTTGAATCTCATAGTTGTCGTATATTTTTTGAATTATACCATCAATTTTAGTTTCGTAATTATCCATTTACAATATAACAATTAAAATAATTTTAATTATATGGAGAATACTAATTAATTTTAAATTATCAAATCAAAATTAAAAAATTTATTTTAAACTTTCAATATTTTGTATGTATAATGAATAACTGTAACCGTAACATTATAATTTTCTTTATAATAATAAAAATATAAATATTTCTAATAAATATAATAACTTTAATGGGATGTGAACTTTGCAAGAAGCAACAAAAATCAATGAAAGATCCTAAAGAAGAAGTTTTTTCACTAACAGGTAAGTAATATAACTTAAAAACATTAAGTAAAAAAGAAAAGAAACTCAATTGGAAATCAAGTTGGTAATCAAGGAAATGTTCAACAACAAGTAGAAATAGTAGACCATAACAGTAGTAAATCAGAAATGAGAAATGAAATAATAAAAGTTAATAGTAAACAAGAACAAAATCCTTTAAAAGAAAATGATTTACCAGAACCTGATAAAGTTAAGAAAAGAAATAAATCAGAAGAGGAGGAAGAAGAATTAATATCAGATGAATTATTAATTGATGAGAAATTTGTAAGACAGGATGAAAAAGGCATTGTTCGTTTTGTAAATAAAATATATTAGAGAACTAACAATTATTTAAATAAAATAGAGTAAGTTAGGAATAATTACTTTCATCAACAAATTACTAGTTGATATTAATTGGGAATTATTATATGACGAAAATGACATAACTTTATTTATTAGCAAAGATGTAATACTATGCACATTATATTTATTATATAAGCTATAGACACTACATTATTTACTAATTACTATTTACAATTCATTAGGGCTCTCCATTAGCTAAAGAATTTCTTATGGCTAAAACAACTATGGTTATTAGGAAGAAAGACTATAGAAAAAAATTAACAATTGAATTCTTATACGATTTAGTAATTTAAACATAATAAAACATAACTCAATTAATTCAAACTAACTCAATAATATTTTAGATGTTTAATCCGTTAGAAAGAAAAAAATACGACACAAACATAAAAGTATTCCATATATTTGAAGAAACTGTACGAGAGCATAGCTATGTTTATCGATTAGCGATGAAATCTCCTGTATTTTTTATTTCAGAAAGAGATGGTGTTAATAAAAAGATTAACTTTATGCATAATGATGGAATGTTTTATTACGCTTCAAGCATAGATGATGATGTAATTATAACAAATAAAAATAAAATAATTGTTTTATTAGTACTTCCCTCCACAAAAAGAGTTTGTACGAATAAAAAATATAGTTAGTTTCTTTCATATAACTGAAGATGAACATTCTTTTACTTTTTCAGGTTTTGGACAAATAGATCCTAAAGTAAATTATTATATAATAATAACTACCTAATTACCAATAAATCATATTGTTACCAATAAATCATTATCTTATCATATCTTCATAATTAGATGGCTATTCCCCAATTCTTTTTGAAGATAACTATGCCATATATTATTAGACAGTGGTATAAAACAATGAATGATTACATTGAAAAAATAACAAAAGAGGAAGAGGAAAAAGGATCAAAAGTAATTTAATATGAGAACCTGAATTTGTTTTTGTTTTGCTTAATATAAATAGAATTATTTTATTGAAGATAAAAATAGATATAATAATTTAATATAATATACAAAGCAATTAATTAATAATTAATTATACTGATATTAATTCATTAATAATTAATAATATAATGTTTGTAACCTTTAGTATTCATTATAATTATAAATAATCATTAAAATTTATAAATTTCTTTTTTACTAATTCGTACACTTGTATATCATTCTCTTTACAAATTTTAATATTTTCTAATAACCTAATTGGTTCTGTAAATTGTTCAACTAAATTATATTTTATAATATCATCAAATTCATTATCGTTCAAATTATTAATTTTAATCTCTTGTCCATTTACTGTTGATAAAATATTGCAAAAACTTTTATTAAACTTATATTGCTTAATAAGTTCTTTAAATTTTATTTGACCTTCTAACATTAATTTTGAATGAAAAGCTGCACTTACATTCAAATTTCTGTTTGAAATATTTTTAGATTTAAAAAACAAAGAACATCTATCAACTAAACTTTTCTCCCCGCTTATAACGATAAGACGTTTATTATTAACAGAAGATATATTAATACTATTCTTTTTATGCTTTTGTAAAGAAGATTCAAATTCTTTGAATAAATTAACAGATATGTCTATATCCCCAATAACATTAAGCATCTTCCCTAATAAAAGCATTAAGAATTAAGTATAACTTATTAAATATTAAATAAACTTACTAACCTACTCCGATTGGACAACTTTCCTGCATATATTTTCCACGTTTATACAATAGTTCTCCTGCGTCGTATAAATTTATTGACTTCCCAACTACCAATGCAATTATTTCTCCTAATGATGGTCCGAATAAATACTTTATATCGTAATTATTTATTAAAAACTCCTTTGTTTTTTGAAACGTTAAATAAGAATGTAATAGTATAGCCGGTTGGGATATTTCTGTTTGGTTAATTAGTAATGCTTTTCTTTTTGTAACATCAGTTGAATCAAGTTTATCATTAAGGCTCATTAAATCTGAAAGCTTTGTATATTTAATTAGTAATAATTTTAAGTATATTTTTAAGTATAAATTTCATTTAACTTTATTATATGCACTACTTACATTGTAATTAATATGTCTTTTTATTGTGGTATCAAACTTGTTTATAATGTCTTTGAAATTATTATCAGTACCGGTGTCAGTATTAGTGTCAGTATTGATTTTTTCACAGTTTGTATCAATAGTGTTTGTACTTATAAATTCGTTTATCATTCCCACATATTGTAAACCCTATAATCAGTTTATCATCATAAAAACAAGTTTATACTTGTCCTGGAAATAACAATGCTATTTTTTGTTTAATATTTTTACTAGATAATTTATAAAATGATAAACTAGTTAAGTTTTGTTTATTAACTAAATATTTCATTTAAGTATATAAATTTAAATAAACATAATCATTTAAAATTAATTAATTACACAAACATAAATATATAAAGCATGAATAAATATAAAATATTAATAACATAAATTAACTAGTTATTAATATAATAATGGCTCTATACAATAACTATATTACAACATTATATAACAATTAACATCACCCAATTATACTTAAGCAAATCTATAATGAGTTTTCTTTTATTCAACTTATTAGGCATTTAGTGATTTAATAATAATATTACTACTACTATTATATATTATAATACATTGTATTTAAAATTTCTATAGTTTTTTATCTAAAATTAAAATATTAGTAAATTATTATTATTTATAAATAGAAATATTAACCTAAATTAAGTTTAATTATTAAACTAAAATGAATCCTATAAATACTAATCCTAGTAATTCTAGCATTTCACAAAAATTAAAACATAAAGAATGCAAAAAGGGTCGTAGAGTTTATCGAGTTATAACAGATGAATTAAGAAATAAATTAATAAAATATGTAATACATAATATAATCTTAAAGGTTCTTGAAGAAGGTTTAAAAATTAATGAAGCCTCTGATAAAACTGGAATTAACTACAATACCGCTAAAGCAATTTTTAGATCGATAAAGGGAAAAAGAAATATAAATCAAAAAACCCTACAAAAACCTTTATTTAAGATTAATCATAGTGAAGATGGTGATGGTGCTAACAAACAAATCTCACATAATAAAAATATTGTATAAATTATTACCTTTAATACTTTAAATACAATTATTTATTATAAAAGAAATCCCAACAAGGAGAGGATACTTATCTTAATAACAATACTACTGCAAATTTAAATGGTAAATGATATATTAATAAATTTACTTATGTTTTACTTATGTATCTATTAGATAATTCAAATGTACAAAATACTTCTAAAGATACTTCTAATTCAATTAAACAAATATTTAATCAAATTTTTCTTATTAAGTTAGTACTAGAATTACTTTTACAAGAAACATATAAGAATAATATAGCCTTAAATCAACTTTTTAACAACTATTTAGCATTGAATAGATTTAACTATTAAAGACAATATTTTGGAATTAAGCATTAAATAATATTATTATAATATTAAAGAATCATATTTAAATTAAGTATAAAACAATTCAAGTAAATTATATAATATTAAATATATTATTTTAAAGTAAAATATTTATAAAATTATTTTAATGGTTATAACCAAAATTCTATCTAGTTAGTTTACTTGCTCAATGATAGAATTTAATCAAAAATTAAGCTATATCTTATAGTTATATTATTACTATACTTACTTACTTAATCACTATTTCTAGTTAAACATTGTTAAATAAACCTAAAATTATTTTCATTATATTTCAATATATTTACTTAATATAATTTTTCTTTATTTGGATATCTCCTCAAGTTTATTAGAAGTAAAGTTTTATCCATATTATCATGCGTAAACATTTGGAGAAGGTATTATTTTATTATTACTTTAGTCTAAGAATAATTATAATCTTAAACTGCTTACTATATATTTTATTCTTAATAATTTATTAAATTAACTAATTTTTATATAATAAAGTTATATTCTGTATAAAATTAGACAAGTTAAATAAAAAATATTTAATAATATTATTATAATTTTAGATTAAGTAATCTAGTAAGTATTTATAAATGTTACACATTTTATAGGAATCATTGTAAAAGTGAAATACGATCATAAACTACGACTTCTTAACTTTAAATGATATAAAACAAGTTATAATTCTAATTAAAACTAGTTTCTAAAAGCTTCTTATACTCCTTATTTACTTTCTATTTGAAAGAAACTCATAATAAAATAAATTATAATGCTTTTATATACAATTCACTAAAAAAAATTTAATATTTAAATAAAATATAAATATACTTATTCCATAAATTATGACACCTTAAAATAATAATTAACTAGATTTCTTATTTATTACCTTTATTATAATATATTAATATGAATAGTAAACCTATAGAACACTCTGACATTTTTAGTCAAAACCATCAATCGAAGAAAGCACAGAAGATAAATGATATTTTAAAACCGAAAATAATCAATCAAATAGAAGACTTGTCAATATTACCAATCAAAATTCCCATTAAAGAAGAAATAATAATTGATAAAATTGAAAATATTAATGCGGAAGACATTAATTCTAAGATTATAATAGAACTGAATAATAAACCAGAGTTAATAAAAGAATCAATATATGTTAAGGATTATTACTCAAAAGGCGGCTCTGCAACTTGTTTTATCTGTGAAAGTGAAAAATTTCCGGGAAAACAATTTATCATGAAGAACATTGAAAACAGCTCATCTCTTACGAAGAATTTATCATTTAATCACTTTCAAAAAATCATACAAAATGAATTTTTTATTCATTATATAAGTAAATGCAGGTATGTCACCACAGTTAATGGTCTGTTTCAAATTGATAATAAGTTCCTAATATTTTCAGAATTTGAAAAATACGGAGATCTCAGCCATTTTAATAAAAAATACTTAAATATGACTAACTTAACGGAAAGTATGACCATATACTTCAGCGGTATGATTATTAAAGGACTAGAACACTTACACCGGTTAAAAATCTGTCATTTCGATATAAAGCTTGAAAATATAGTTATCAATGGCTTCTTCAATGCTAAAATTACTGATTTTAGTATAAGTAGGGATTACTCTCATTTAAAAGAAGTCAAATTATATTCAACTGGAACTCCTCAATATATTTCTCCTGAGCAATATCAAAATAAAATAATTGCTTCTAGCCTATTAGAAAGAGTTGATTTATGGTCCTTCGGAATAGTTTTATACAAACTTGTATATGGTTATTTTCCATTTAATTTAGGTATGAGGCATTTCAAAAAAGAGTTAAATCAACCACAGGAACGTCCAAGCAGCTCTGCTATATTAAATCAAATTCTGAATAATAAACTAAGATTCTGTAAAAAAGCCGTCGATATATCTCCAGGTTTAAAAAATTTAATCAATGGTTTATTGCAAAAGGATATTAATAAAAGAATGAGTATAAAAGAAGTCTTATCACATCCTATAATGAGCAAATATGAATCATTAATTGAAATGAAGAGCAAATATTCAGACTTAGAGAAATTTATTCAAGTGCTTAAGCATGAAACATTTTAATTAATTACTTAATATATTTTATAATAGTATTATAAACAATTATAAAACTTTAAATATACATAAATATCTGTATTTTCTGATAATTTATTTGTTATTGCCATTAAAAATCAATATATAGTAGTAAATAAAGGTATATATTCTCATTAGTTGAATTAGTAATTGTTTTAAATGTTCTAAAATATATAAAATGTACAACAATTAGAAGAATTATAGAATTAAATGTCAACATTAAAATATAATATTATAGTAGACATTTAAACATTTTTAAATTAATTATTTTACTATTATAATATTTAATAAGTTTATTATTATTATTTTATAATTAACTTAAAATGGATCTAGCTAAGATGTTTGCAAGTCAAAATGAAAATCTTGATATTCACAATCATAATTTGAATAGTGAAATATATCAAGAAGAACTTAAACAAAATCAAGAAATAATCCTTAAAAAATTTCAAACAAAAGTCAATAAAAATTTAGAAGATAAAATGAACAGCGAACAAATTCTTGCCTTTTTAGACGGATGTTTAGAAGTAAGTTATAATATATCTAATAGCTACAATTGTTGTTTGATATAAGTATAACTAATAAAAACTAAAACAAAAACAAAAACAATTAAAAACTTAATATAATTTTATATTACTTAGGGTGGAAAGAAATTTGATAGAAGTATTGCTAAAAAGATATTGAGTGTTTTAGAAAGTTCTGATGATCAAATCTCAGTGTAATATTTATATATTTATATAACATATATAGTTTTGACTTTACTAATACATACATACAAATATTAGAAGAATTAAAGCTTAATATTCAAGAAATACAGTCAAACTTTCAATCAGAAACCATTAACTTAGCTAATTATAATAAAATTGCAGCAGAAAATAAAAACGAGGTTCTCAATCAAGAAGGAATTAATGAAAAGAAAGCTACTTTTAACATAAATAGGTTATCTGTACAATTTGCGAATCCTGAATTAATACCAAACATATCTATCAATATGAAATATGAAAACGATAGTAAGGCAACAGGTCCACAGAACTCAGGCTATGTCTGGGAAGGAGGGTTTGAATTGTAATAATTATAATTAATATAATAACTTAATATAATTAATATAGCAATGTTACAAAAAAGAGCTTTATTCTATTTGAATTAAGAAGTAAAGGCGAGGTACTTGGAGAAATTCAATTTAGATTAGGAGCAGTTGAATCTCAGGAAGAATATGAAGTAGTATTAGAAGTAAATGAAAGAAACTCTAAGAAACTCATTGCTAAAATTAACTGTAAAATAAAATTTGTCTGGTCCTTATTCAAGTACAGTCAAGATATGATTAATAAAACAGAAAAGAAAATACAGAAATACAACGAAACTATTAGAAAAAGCAATAATATTTTAGACACACTTAACGGTATAATACTAATACACTACTAATATCATTAATTTTAGATCCATTTAATTTTTACAGAGGAGGAAGTAAAGGACTTTCCGGGGCTGAGTCCGGGGAGAAGGTGTTTGATTTAGGGTTATATCAAATGACTAAAAGAACATTGACGGCTAATAGAATAACTTCTCTTACTGGTGTTGTTGAAAAACAAATGAAGGATATATTAAAAAGAGACAATCTAGTCTGGTTACCACTTATTCGATATACTTTATTATGTTTAATTGCAATAGCATTTTTATCTACTTTTGCCCAAGCCAATTTTGTTGATATTTTAGTTCCAGGTTATATGCTTTTAATTATTTCTACTACATTAAATTTGAACTATCTTGGGTATTTGAATCAGTTTTATGGACTTACATTATGTTTATTTGCTTATGATATATTTTGGCTATTTTTTGCTTCAGCAGTAATAATTTTAATAATAGTTTTAATTTAATTAACTTTACTTTAGTTTGGAACCGATTATGATGGAGGAGTTGAAAACTTTTTGAAAGGTTTTGTTTTCCTTATTAAATTTATATCTCTATTAGTTAAAGCATTTTTAACTGTTGCTTTAATTTCAGAAATTCAAAAAGCAGAGAAGAATCCAAATCAAGATCCTTATGCTATTTCAACAAATCTTTAACTATTTAAATTTAAATAATTTTTTTATTAATATTATTTACATTTTTGCATAATAATTGCAGTTTAATAATTTATTATTCATTATAATTATATTTTATTATTATATTTTATTATTATTCTATATTGTTTTTATATATTTATTATAATTTTTAATTTAAACCATAAAATAACTATGAAACCAAAATAAAGCTAATATAATATACAATAAAGTAAGGTTTAATTTTTAACAAATGCTGAATTACTATAATAGATTTCGCATATAAATATAACTGAAATTACAAGATTAGAGTCAACATGGGTGAATAGGATTTACTTTTTGTGTTACATTAATCTCACATCTTCTTTTACTTTTATTAAAATAAGCAAAATATAATTATTACTATAATAAGAATACTACTACATACTAATACTATAAATATGAACTAAGCTAATACAGTTTAAGTGTTATTTAGATTAGTTATTAGTATAAGTTATCTTTATTTATTTACAATCAATTAATCCTAATTATAAGTAAATAACTTATTTTCATTTGCCATCCTTCTGTTTATCTCTTCTATTTTCTATTACTTTTTACTCTTTTTCGATTTAGCTTTTGTATTCTGCATTGCCGAACACTCTTTGCAATACCAACTACCTTCTGGAGTTTCAGTTAAACCAACACAAAGAAAGTGAAACCAAGCAATTTTACACTATTTCATTTTATAAATTATATCAATTATATAAATTATATAAATAATAACAACTATATACCTTTGGATTTTCACACCCAACCATATCTCCAAAACTCACCCCGTTACAATAGCAATATAGTTCCTCATTTTTATCAATAACATCTGACTCCAATAATAAATCACTTTGTTGTTGATTTAAACTTAAGTCATTTTCAACCATATTTTGTTTACTTTTAGTTGTTGGTCTATCTATTATAATAAGTCAGTTAGTTATTAGTTATTTAGTTGGTTGGGAGTTAATTAACAATACTTTTTTTCTTTTTTAGATATATTTCTTTGATCTCTTCTCCTGAAGTAATATAATCATTTCCTCTTTTTTCTATAGTTATTAAGTTGTTAATTATAAGTAATTAAGTTTTATTAAGTTATTAATTATTAGTTATTATGTGTTTTAATTACTTCCTCCATTAATATTGTTATTAGTTTCACTAATAAAATGTAAAGGTTTTTTATCTACTTTCTCATGTTGTGGGAGATCCTTTACACATTTTTCGAATTCGAATATGATAGGATCTATTGTTCTGTTTATAAATGTATATATTAAATCATAACATTCTGAAGTAACTTTTATTTTTTGATTTATAAGATTCACTTTGTTTTGATATTCACTTTCAATTTCTGCTAAATCAGGATCATTTTTTATGTCGTCTTTTGCTAAAATCAGTATTTTTTTTACTTCGGCTTTTATTTATTTTTAATTGTGCTAAATATTTTCTACGTAATTCTTCTAATTTTAATTCTTTCTCTAATTTTGTAAGAATTTAAGAATATTTGTTATTAAATATATATTACTGTTAGCTTTGTCGTCAAGTTCTTTTACTAATTTGAAATTTCTTGCGATATCTCTAGGAATATTAGTAGATTTTTCTAGAAATGTTTCGATAAATGAGCCATTCATTTAGAAATTATAAAAAATAATAAATAAAATATATAGTTTATTAAACAATCTAAAACTATATTTTTTATTATGTATTTGAATAAATATTTGAATATTTGAATATATAAATTAAAATATTTTAAAAGTAAATTAAATCATGGATAAAACTCAAGAAAAGTTAAAAGGATATACATTTATCGAAAAAATAGGTGAAGGAACATATGGACTAGTATGGAAAGCAAAAAATAATATTAATGGGCAAATAGTTGCTATTAAAGAATTCAAAATAAAAAGAAAAGGAGTTGAATATGACGGAATCCCTTCAACTGTTTTAAGAGAAATATCCTATTTAAAAAAGCTTAACTATCACATTAATGTTGTAGAATTAGTAGAAATAATAAGTAATACAAATGGACTATTTTTAGTCTTAGAATATATTGAATTAGATGTTCATTCATTACTTTATGCTAAAAATCCATATAAAGATTCGCGCCTTCCTAATTTAGTAGTGAAAGTATATTAATTTTATTAAATAAGTATAAACACAATATAAACAATAAATACTTAGGAGATTATGTATCAGCTACTTAATGTAATTGACGCTTGTCATTCTAAAAGAGTTTTACATAGAGATTTGAAACCTTCAAATTTATTATACAACCTTCAAACTAAACTAATAAAGTTAGCAGATTTTGGCTTAGCAAGAAAATTTGAAATTCCGTTAAGACCTTTATCAGTAGAAATACGTATGAATTAGCTTAACCAAATTAATTAATTAAATAACTAATTATAGAGTCATTGTGGTATAGATCTCCAGAAATCTTATTAGGAATTAATAAATATAGTAGAGGAGTTGATATTTGGGCAATTGGTTGTATATTTTACGAACTTTCTCACAATGGTAAAATATATTACTATAATGTAAATATAATAACAATATAATTCTCTTAAGAACCTTTATTTCGCGGAGATTCCGAAATAGGACAGTTATTTAAAATAGGTAGTATCCTAGGGTGGCCGTCTGATGAAGACTGGCCTGAATTTAAAAAGCTACCAAATTTTAAATGTGATTGGCCTCAATTTGATATAAAAGGTCTAAATAGTAAAAGCAGTAAAAGTGGTTTAAGGTCTGTTTGCAATAATTTATGTTTTGAAGGAGTAGACATGCTTGAAAAGTTGATAGTGTGGGACCCAAATAAAAGACTATTTCCAGGAGAACTATTAAGTCATGTATAAGTTTTTATTTTTCTATTAATTAATTTATTAATGTCTATAGCCTTATTTTGATGACTTAAGATGATGTATCATTGAAGATATTAAAAGTAAAATATTAGTATTTATTATACAAGTCAATAAATAACTTTAATAAGTTAATAAATTAATAGTAGTAATAATATTAAAAAAACAAATTGAATTATAATAAATGTAATTTAATATAACAATAAAATATTTACTACTATCCAAAATCTATATACAATTCATTAATCGAAGTCATCATCACTAAGCTGACTATTCGAAAAGTTAAGTTCTAACGAGTTCTCAGTAATTATTGATATCGGATCAACTATCTTCCCTTTAGGAGTGTTATACATTGAAGTTTTTACCGGTGACTTAACCGGCGATTTAACTGGTGACTTAACTGGCGATTTTGATTGCGATTTAACCGGTGATCTCACAGGGGACCTCACTGGGGATGAAAATCTTTCTATGAAGTCTTTTTCATTTGATCTATCCATCAATATCATATTCAACTTTTCTAACGATACATTAGACTCATGAGGTTTAAACGTTTTTGGTATTGAATTTGTTATATTACTATCTACTGAAAACTTAATACTTATATCTGAACTTATTGAATTTTTATGATTATGATTATAATTATGAACATTCAGAGAATTTATAAAAACACTTTTATTATCATTAGACATATTTATTATATTATTGGTATTATTAGATTTTATTTCATCATTAAAGTTTAAAGACTTATTTTGATTGTTTTGATTAGTTTTTAATAACACACTTAAATCTCCGTAAACATCATACAATGACAATATTTTACTTAGTGACAATTCGTTACTTGTTGAGATTAAATTCGAATAAGCGCAATAAGGAATAAACTGACTATTAATTGTTATATTTGAATGGTTGTTAAAATCACAATTGACAATCAAATTTGAATTTAATAAGTCATTAAGTCCTTTTTCGGAATTACCTAGTAGGGAGGCATGTTTTCTTTCCTCTGCGAAAGAAGTTAAGAAACTATAATCTGGAATGTTAGAAGTAATTCTTAGTAGCTCGCTTTTAAGGACTTTTGTTTTTTCCTTTGTTGTAAAAGCCTTAAGAATATTACGTTTATAACTATCATCATCGTCGTTGTATTTTTCGTCGTATAGTATTCTGTTAGTTATTAGAGCAAGTGTTATTTTTGAGATATTAAAAATACTTTTACATATTAGTAATTTTTTACTTAACATTTCATCTGTGTTAACTTTATTGAAAGTTATTTCACCCTCAGGTTGAAAGAAATTTAATTCATGATTTTTGTGGCCATCTACGTTGTAATTATTAAACTTTTTAAAATTAAGTTTTGAATTTGACAATACTATTTTTTTAAACCTTAATATCCTTTTAATTCTATCATCATTTCGTTTTAATTCTTCTTTTTCATTATATATAAATAACTTTTTATTATCATGATTACTATCTTTCTTATTCTTCAAACCTTTATCATTATTGTCATCATTGTCAATATGTTGAAAATTTGAAGAACCTGTGCTGTCAATATAAATAATCAAGTCCTTTTCATAGTTGTTTATAATCTCTGCTAACGGTGTTGAATTGATTTTAAACGTCTGCAACAATTTTTTGTTTTCATTTGCCTCTATATGGGAATAATTTAACAACCTCGCCCTTGTTTTATTTTTAGTATTATAATTGATGTCTTTTTTTGATTTCATTTATTTTATTTAATTTTATTATTATTACAATCATAAAATATAATATAAATATAATAATAAACTTACAACTCTGATTTATATTAGTTATAAGTTAATCTATAAGTTAATATTATTAATTACTAATATAATAATTATTAACGAGACAATTAAGTTTTAATATTAGTTAATATTATTAATATACTATAATAAATATTATTATTTATTTTTTATTTACACTATGACGAACTGAAAAACCATTTCGATAGTTTTCATTTTTTCTTTATTTAACATTTCATTAATGATTGATCTTAACATAATTTCTTGTTTGGAATTGTTCTCAGTGTCAATCATGTTCTTGTCTTCTTCAGTATTTTCAGTTTTAATGACAGTTGGCTTTATTTCTTCATTGTATAAGTCATTTTTATTTATATAGTCTATAACTGAAACTGTTGTTAAACCATTTATTCCAAAGTATTTCTTTTTACCATTTTTTCCTTTATTTTCTTTAATTCTTTGTCTTATAATAGTTGAAGAACCTTCGAAGTTTGTATTGATGAATCTTGATTTAGTTGGTAAAAGTTCTTCGCATACTATATAACCAGGTCTATTCATAACAATAAAGTCATATTCTTCGACAAGTCTTTCTCCGAATGGTTTCCAAGATCTAATTCCTTTTAATAAGTCAGATCCGATACAAAAGTGGAAAGTGCAGTCTTCGTGTTTTTCTGATAATAACTTCAATAAGTCATAAGTAGGAATGTATTTATTTGATTTTATTTCAATGTCTTCTACTTTAATAGGTACATCTTTGAATAATGAGTCTTTAAGCATTAAGTTAATCATTTCGACTCTATGTACTCCTTTTGTGAGTTTTTTATCTTCTCTTGCGTCTCCACAGGGAACAAGCCAGACTTCGTCGATATCTTCGAATTGGTTGTATATTTCTGTAGCAATTTGTAAATGAGCAATGGTAATTGGATCAAAAGAACCTCCTAATAATGCAATGTTTCTTTTATTCATTTGAATTTGATTTTAATTTATTAATTTATTTTCTGTTATATAGTACTTATAGTACTTATTGAGAAATAGTATATTTTTTTCTATTCCTTATCATAAATGATTATACTGATTTTTAATAAATAAATAAATAATTAATTTAGATATAATATTTTATTTGTTGAGATTAAAGTAATATAAATAATACTTATAGTTTTAATTTAGTATTTAGTTTGTTTATTATGTAACTTAGTTTATTTTGTTTGTTTAATTTATTTGTTGGATAATCT
>Ga0100378_1002695_pt1 | contig 17500 bp, 19 predicted proteins | sample CryGeymeta201502_FD_81535 | JGI IMG/M metagenome (GOLD analysis project Ga0100378, IMG submission 81535) | Groundwater microbial communities from Crystal Geyser aquifers in Utah, USA - Crystal Geyser metaG 2015-02 | ecosystem: Environmental > Aquatic > Deep subsurface > Groundwater | place: USA...
GTAAGGATTTTCAGCCGAAGATAATCTTCATCTCTTAACCCATAAGCCCTTCTTTGAATCACCCTGATTTTATTGTTCAGTCCCTCAACAAATCCCAATGTGACTTTATTCTCCGGCCTGCTGTAAGCTGCAATGCCATCCCAGTGCCTATCGATCATTTCCGCAAACTTCTCATAGGGCTTTAAACGCTGCCATTTAAGAGCATTCTTCCAGTTTTGGAAGAATCGCCTCGCCCATCCCTCTGCCTGATAACTCCATAACTGACCAAAGGATTCCTTTAGGAGATATGCAGCATTAAGCCGCTTGTTTGCCTTTAGAAGCTTCTTTAATGCCTTATTGCCATCAAGCGTAAGGTTTTCACGGTTCGACAAAAGGGTGTACTTCTGTCCCTTGATATATGAACGATCCTTTCCTGAGAGCCGGAAATATTCCGTCTTGCGCACTTTATCCAGCGCTTCGCCAAGATGTCTGATCACATGAAACTTGTCATAGAGAATCGCTGCGCCAGGAGCGTTCTTCTTTGTAGATTTCTCAAACGCCTTCCACATATCCATGACCGCCAACTGTATCTTCTTTGTCTTCTCCGGTCCAAGCCCTTCGTAAAACATATCCATGCTTTCCTCAGACCTGTCTTTCCCGCCATACCAGATCGGCCGCCCTCTGGCTATATCGCTTACAACGATCCGATAGGTATGTCCCTTCCGCAGGGATAGTTCGTCTATCCCTATTACACGAGGCGCAGCCACAGGATTTCTCCGAAGCTGTTCCTGCATGTACTCTTTGTCTAATGCCTTTACTGTATGCCAGTCCAGTTTCAGTTCTTTTGCTACGTCCTTGACGGTCATGGCTCGACATTTCCTTCCCACGTAGTAAGAGAATCGGTTCGTATAGAAGGGATTGTTTGCCAGCCATGGAAGCTTCTCCCGCTTCACTTTTCCACACCTCTTGCAATGGACTCGCCGAACTTCCACTTCCAGATATATCCGCGCATCCCCGCAGGATAAATCCCGTATCCGCCGCACTGTCTTGTCGTAATAGCTTCGATGCACAGCGCCGCAACACCCGCATACTGTTTTTTTTGACTCCGCTTAAGTTGAATAACCCGTGCCTTCGGGTCTCCCAATATCCCCTGTATTTTAGATCGCGGCCGAAACCCGGGGAACTGATATTCGTCCAGTAATCGTCTATTTTTTCCCATCTATAAATCATACTGATTTCTTTATGCCTTTAAAAGCTCTTTTCTCTTTATTTGAAGCCATGTTATACTTCTTGAAGTTCATCAGTTTACCCATACTCTTACACGATGAGCCCTTTTTTATTTGCTCTTTAAACTCATCACTGTCCTTGCCTTTGCCTTTATATGTATCTATTGTAAACTTTTCTACTCCAAGATAAAACCTTTTGCCGTTTTTTTCAAGTGAGACCCGGTCCTTCGCTATATTCACTATCAGAAAATTATCTACTCTTTCATGCTTCCTGTAAAACCCGCCGTTTATTATTGCCACCGCCTTCTTTCCGTCAGAAATAATACCGGTAATCTTCAAGCCTACCGGCATATCTTCTCTGAATGCCTTACCTTTTAGTTTTGCTATCTTGTCTTCATGACGGACAAACGGGTCCCTCCCCCATCTCTCTTTTACCGGTGCATGCAGCGCGTCAAGTTTTATATCCGAAAGGCTCTCAGCGTGTACAAGTGAGAAGTTAAAAGTGAAAAGTAAAATGAGCCCAGTAGCGCAGTAGCCCAGTAGCGCAGTAGTTAAAGATTTCTGCACTAAAGACTGTTGTTCTATTGCTCTGCTGCTCTGCTGCTCTATTTTGCATCCTCATTCTTTTTTCCTCAGATATGTCACTGCCTTCAGCAAAGCTACGCCTGAAGGATACAGCGAAGCGTTTGTCTCAAATTTAAGTTCCTGTATAAGAAATAATTTATGCCGTGTCTCAACATTCTTAATGAAGTCATACAGCTCCCTGAACTTTACCCTCAGTTCAATCTTTACCTTTAATTCTATAAACTTATCCTTATAGTTGAACCCTTCAGGAGCTATGGATACGAAATCAACATTTGCAATAGTCGCCTCCCGGCTTATAGCCGCTAACATGCCTGAGAGGTCTTCTGCATCCGGAAGCGTTATCTTTTCCACAACAGGCTCCTTCGGGATAGCAGTCTGCGACGCCAATGCTGCGTTTATCGCTTCAATCTCAATCTTTAAATTCTGAACCGCCTGCTTTTTGTTCTTAATTTGCAAGACTGACGGTGAATAAAGCAGCATATACGGAACAACAACCACTATTGCCACCAGATTTATCAGAACGATAATCTTTTCCCTCTGCGAAAGGCTCTTAAATTTTTCTTTAATGCTTTTCACGTCCATTTTTGCCTTCCTGTTTGCCGTATACTGTCTACTATATACTGTCTTTTCATGCCCATCTCATCTTTGCCTTCAGTTCAAAAGATATATCCTTGGCGCCTTTCTGCACAAAGACGATTTCAACATCATAGAAGTAGTGAGATGACTCAAGCGCGGATATCAAGTTTGCAACCCCGAGCTGCGTTGTTGAGAAGCCTTTTATATTCATGCGTCTTACGCCCTTTTCATCCCGAGATTCAATAGATGAAAGCCACACATCCTGCGGCACAATAACCGAAATGGCGCTGAGTGTCTGACTCCATCTTGGAGCCTTCTCCATTGCAATTAATATTTCCTTGTCCACCAACAAAGACGGACTCACTGCCACAGGCAGTTGCGGCTTTATCTTTTGCTGAAGTTCTGCTTTCTGTTTGTTCAGCCTGTCCATCTCGGCGCCAAGCTTCCTGGCGTCAATAATATTTACAAGCCAGAGTCCCAGGATTACAACTATATAAACTGAAAGCCCTGCAAGCAGATAATAAAACCGGCCTTTCCTCCCGGCAGCGCCTGCCTTCACCGCTGCAGGGAAAAGATTTAATGTTTCTTTCATGCGGCCCTCTTCGCCAGGCCGATTGCCACAGAAAATCTTGGGCCAAGCGGCCTCAGGCTCTCGTCCTTCATAATAAAGTTGTCAAAGGGGTTTGGGACAACAACAGGGATATCAAGCATCTGAGAAAAGTAATCCCGCACAGCATGATTTATGGCCACCCCGCCTGTGAGGACCACCTCGGGAAATACCTTTTCTTTAAAAGTTGCCTTGTAATAATCTATTGAAAGGAAAATCTCTCTCAGAAATTGATTTAAAACCTCTTTCATCCTCTCGGCAGGGCCGTCCATCAGAATATCATCAACCTCTCCCTCCGAGAGGCCTTCGCTGACAAGCTGATTCTTTATATGCTCGCCTCCCAGTTCAATGGTCCTCGTCAAGCGCAGGGATTCCGCCCTTATTATGTCTATCTCCATGCTTCGCGCGCCTATATCAAGCGCGATTATGTTGCCTGCGCCGTGAAACGGAAGCGCCCTTATAAGACACAAAGGATTTACATCAACTACTGCAACTTTAAGGCCTGCCTCCTTGAACGGAGCAACATACCTCTGAACATTTTTCCTCTCGGCGGAGGCGAAGGTAACAACAATGCCGTCCTGAACTGAGGCTGCTATATAATCATAGACAGCCTCTTCCAGCGGATAAGGCAGCTGCCTTTTTATCTCCCACTTAACAGCCTCTTTTAATTCGCCCTTGGGCATTGGCGGAAGGTTTATTGTCCTTATGAACGAGAGGTGCCCCGGAATATGCACTACCGCATCTTTGCCGACAATATTCATCTCTTTGAAAAAGTTTTGAAGTCTGTTTATCAGGAGAGATTCATCTTCTCTGACAGAAGAAGGAATATCCATAAATGCGGCGAGAGAAATCCTTTTGCCGTTAAGTCCTATAACCTTAACAGAACCGGTGCCAAGGTCCACCCCTAAAGGAGGAGGCTTGAACAATCCAAACATTAACGCCCCTTGACCTTAAAATAATACGCCATGAAAAACAGAAAGAGCGAGGCGATGATAAGCGAAACTCCAAATCCAATCCTATATTTAAATGTAGTAATGTCTATCCGGGCTACCATCCTCTGAGACATTTCATTTATTTTCCTTAAAACCCCGGGAGCAAACAGCAGCAAAAGCCCCATTACACCGGCAAGAATACCTATCCATGTAGAATAATCAGCTAATTTCATAAATTTCCTGAGGCTTGAAAGCATCTTCTGATACCTCCTATAGCCTCGTATCCTACTAAATATCGGGTATGCTTTTGCATAATAATCCATCACTCCCTAATGTCGCATATGTATCGTAACTTATTCAGTATTTTCACAAGTTTTCACAGGTTTTGTTCAGCCAAGACAAAACCGCGGCAGATTGTATATAATGTAAAAATGAGATGCAGAGAATGTGAAGGGCGGTTAGCTCAGCTGGGAGAGCGCCACGTTCGCAACGTGGAAGTCGGGGGTTCGAATCCCCTACCGTCCACCATTTTTTCTTGCGCCTATTGACCTCTTTCATCTTAAACTCTATAATGTCTTAAAATTATCCGACCTGCCTGTGCCGCACGGCAGACAGGCAGAATGAGAGGCGCTATTCATGCAAAAAAAATTTTTTCTATTAGCAGTCCTGTTCGTTATTCTTGTTTTTAATCCTGCCTTCTCCGCAGATAAAAACAGCTTCCAGATAAAAAAACAGCCAGAGATACAGCAGGTAAAACCAAAGAAACCTGTCAAGATAAAACTGAAGCGCTCTGCGGAAGGGAAATATTCATGGGAGCTTTCAGGAGATGATACTGATGAAGTTGTGCGAGCGGACAGAAGATTGAAAAAATTGCTGAAGATAGAATGAAACACGGAATTATGTTATATTTACCCCGTAGGAATTTTTAACGTGGTGGAGGTTTTATGAAAATAGTTCTTGCATATTCCGGAGGGCTTGATACCTCAGTAGCCATAAAATGGCTTAAGGAGACCTACAATGCAGAAGTCATTGCTTTCTGCGCAGACCTTGGTCAGGGAGAAGACCTTAATGCCGTAAGAAAAAAGGCGCTGCTGACCGGAGCCTCAAAAGCCTATGTTGAAGACCTGAGAGAAGAATTCGTCAGGGATTATGTATTCCCCATGTTGCGGGCAAACGCAGTTTATGAAGAGACATATCTGCTTGGCACCTCAATAGCCAGGCCGTTAATTGCTAAAAAACAAATAGAAATTGCAAAAAAAGAAAAGGCGGATGCGGTATCCCACGGCGCTACTGGAAAGGGCAATGACCAGGTGAGGTTTGAACTCGCCTACTATGCGCTGAAACCGGACATAAAAGTAATAGCTCCGTGGCGGGAATGGCCTTTTAATTCAAGGCAGTCGCTAATCAAATATGCAGCAAAGCAAAACATTCCTGTCCCTGTAACAAAGGCTAAACCTTACAGCACCGACAGAAATCTCTTTCATATAAGCTATGAAGGCGGGATTCTTGAAGACCCATGGGCAGAGCCTCCAAAGGATATGTTTACCATGATGGTCTCTCCTGAAAAGGCGCCGGATAAAGTTGCGCATATTGAGCTAAGTTATGAGAAAGGAAACCCGGCTGCCATAAACGGCAAAAAGATGACTCCTGCAAAACTTCTTGAAGAACTGAATTCAATCGCAGGCAGAAATGGAATAGGCAGGGCTGATATAGTTGAAAACAGATACGTCGGAATAAAATCACGCGGGGTTTATGAGACGCCCGGCGGCACGGTTCTTCACATCGCCCACAGGGCCCTTGAGTCAATAACGCTTGACCGGGAGGTTATGCATCTCAGGGATTCATTGACGCCCAAATATGCCGAGTTTGTATATTACGGATACTGGTTTTCCCCTGAAAGAAGAATGCTCCAGACGATGATAGATGAGGCTCAGAATAATGTGACAGGCACGGTGAGGCTTAAACTTTATAAGGGGAACTGCCAGGTTGTCGGAAGGAAATCGCCAAAATCTCTTTATCAGCCCGAACTTGCGACCTTTGAGGCAGAGAAGGTTTACAATCAGAGGGATGCGGAAGGATTTATAAAACTCAATGCGCTCAGGCTGAAATTACTACGACTGGTGAATAGGTGAATTGGTGAATAGGTCAATGGGCAAATAGGTGAAAAGGATTAATGGAAACTGATAAATTATTTTTCGATTCACCGATTAACCGATTCACCAATTCACCGTAATAGAAATTTATGTCTGACCCTAAATTCTGGATTGCGCTGAGTGATGCGCCTGATATCGGGCCTGTGACGGCCAGGAAACTGCTTGCTATTTACAGAAAGCCAGAGGCCGTTTTTAAAACTTCATATAAAGAACTGTCCAATATCCACGGCATAGGGCCTGCAAAAGCAAAAAGCATAAAAGGATATTCAGAATGGGAAAAGATAGACGCCTGGCTTAAAAAACTTGACGCCGCCGGAATAAAAATAGTTACTTTTAGCGATAAGGATTATCCTGAAGCGCTGAAGAATATAGAAGATGCTCCGGTTGTGCTTTATGTGAAGGGAAGAATACAGAAGGAAGACAGATACGCTGTTGCAGTTGTCGGTTCAAGAAACTACAGCCCGTATGGAAAACTTGCCGCCGAAAAATTATCCTCCGAACTTTCCTCTATGGGATTTACCATCGTGAGCGGCATGGCCAGGGGAATTGATACGCTGGCGCACGCCGCCGCTATTAAATCCGGCGGCAGAAGCATTGCCGTTCTGGGTTCAGGGATTGATGTGCCGTATCCTCCGGAGAACAGAGGCTTAATGGAAAAATTAGCAGAGTCCGGGTATGTGATAAGCGAATTTCCGCCCGGCGCGCCGCCCGACAAAGAGAACTTCCCGAAGAGAAACAGAATAATAAGCGGCTTGTCTCTCGGGGTGCTTGTTGTGGAAGCCGCTGCTAACAGCGGCTCATTGATAACAGCAGGCTGCGCCCTGGAACAGGGGAAGGAGATATTTGCAGTGCCGGGCAATATTAATTCTGCAACCTCAAAAGGCACAAATGAGCTGCTTAAGAAAGGGGCAAAACTCGTGCAGAGCGCAGAGGATATAATAGAAGAACTTGCGCCGGTCCTGAAGGGATACATACGGACCAGAGAAAAGGCAGACATAGAGCTTACGGTTGAGGAAAAGAAACTTTGTGATATAATGACGGCAGAACCGAAGCATGTTGATATACTCTTAAGAGAAAGCAGGATGCCTGCGCAAACGGCGCTTGGAATCCTGCTCTGCCTTGAATTAAAAGGGATTGTGAAACAAACGGAAGGGAAAAAATTTTTCCTTGCATGAATAAAAGAATGGCGAATAGGTAAATAGGTTATTGGGTTTTTGGGTTTTTGCGATTCACCGATTAACCGATTCACCGAGATATTTTTTTGCTTTTTAAATTTTGTTTTTTGGAGGTAATTGAATAAATGAATTCCGTAGTTATTGTTGAGTCGCCTGCGAAATCAAGAACGATAAACAAAATTCTCGGGAAAGATTTTATAGTAAAAGCGTCTATCGGTCATATCCGCGATTTGGTGGAGGGAGAACTTGGAGTGGATGTGAACAACAATTTTCAGCCCAAGTATGAGGTCCCCGCCGAGAAAAAAAAAGTAGTAGCCGAATTGAAAAAAATTGTCAAAGGCGCGGATGTGGTGTGGCTCGCAACAGATGAAGACCGCGAAGGCGAGGCCATCGCGTGGCATTTGTCGGAAGTGCTGGGGTTGAGCGAGAATAAAACGAGACGCATTACTTACTCTGAAATTACGAAAGACGCAATTCAAAAAGCGATTAAAAATCCGAGAACAATTGATAAAAGTTTAGTTGACGCGCAGCAGGCGCGCAGGGTTTTGGACCGATTGGTCGGCTATGAGATTTCGCCAATCCTTTGGAAGAAAGTTAAGCCTGCGCTATCGGCAGGAAGGGTGCAGAGCGTTGCCGTGAGATTGATTGTGGAGCGGGAAAGAGAGATACAAAATTTCAAATCCGTTTCATCTTATAAAGTGTCGGCTGTTTTTCTGAATGAGAAAAATGAGATAGTGAAAGCGGAACTGCCGAAAAAGTTCCAAACCAAAGAAGAGGCGAAAGCATTCCTCGAAAAGTGCAAAGGCGCGGAGTTCTCTATTGCCGGCATAGAGACAAAACCCGCAAAGAAATCTCCATCCGCACCTTTTACCACTTCAACGCTTCAGCAGGAGGCGGGAAGAAAATTCGGATACTCGGTTGCGCAAACCATGCGGATAGCGCAGGGGCTTTACGAGAGCGGAAAGATAACCTACATGCGCACGGATTCGGTAAATCTCTCCGACACTGCGCTGGGACAAGCGAAGAACGAGATTGAAAAATTGTACGGAAAAGATTTCCTGAATATCCGCCGTTACAAAACCAAGAGCAAAGGCGCACAGGAGGCGCACGAGGCCATCCGCCCGGCTAATCTCGGCGTTTACGAAATTGAAGGCGACGCGCAGGAGCGGCGCATCTATGACTTGATATGGAAAAGAACTATTGCCTCACAGATGAGCGATGCGCTGCTGGAGAAAACCACAGCGGCCATCCGCGTGTCAACAACTGAAGAAAAGTTCGCTGCCCAGGGAGAGGTTCTGAAGTTCGAGGGATTTCTCAAGGTGTATCTCGAGGGAAAAGACGAGGAAAACGAGGAAAATGCGGAAGGCGTCCTGCCTCCTTTGAAGATTGGCGAGAAGCTCTCAAACAGAGAAATAACTGCAGTGGAACGGTTCACTTATCACCCGCCCCGCTACACCGAAGCCACGCTGGTGCGCAAACTGGAGGAACTCGGCATCGGCAGGCCTTCCACCTATGCTCCAACCATCTTCACCATTCAAAAGAGAAATTATGTAGTGAAAGAAGACCGCGATGGCGTGAAGAGGAATTTCAGCTGCCTCACGTTAAAGAATGGGAATATCATTGCAGAAGAAAAATCCGAAAACACAGGCGCTGAGAAATCAAAGCTCTTTCCCACTGACGTCGGCATGGTGGTGAACGATTTTCTGATGGATAATTTCAAAGACATTATGGACTTTAATTTCACGGCAAAGGTAGAGGAGGAGTTTGACGAAATTGCCGGGGGAAAATTAGTGTGGACCAAGATGCTTGCGGAGTTTTACAAGCCCTTTCATAAAACCGTGGAGGATACAGCGGAAACATCCGCGCGCCAGAGCGGAGAGCGTGTGCTCGGCAAAGACCCTGTAACGGGAAAACAGGTGCTTGTGCGGCTCGGAAAGTTTGGGCCTATAGTTCAAATCGGGCGTCAGGATGACAAGGAGAAACCGCGCTATGCTTCGCTTCGCAAGAATCAGCGCATGGACGCCATCACCTTTGAACAAGCCATGGAGCTATTTAAGCTCCCCCGCAGCCTCGGCACGCACAAAGGCGATGAGGTGCTCGTGAATATCGGCCGTTTCGGGCCGTACATAAAATATCAGGGCGGATATGTGTCCCTCCCGAAAGACGAAGACCCGAACACGATTTCGCTGGAAAGGGCAAAGGAAATTCTGAACGGCCCCCGCCTGCCCAAGGTATTGGGCCAGTTTCAGGATGAAGACGTCATCGCGGCCAAAGGGAGATTCGGCCCGTATGTGAAATACAAAAACATCTTTGCGTCCCTCGGCAAAGGGGAAGACCCGCTTTGCGTAACGCTGGAGCGCGCCATTGAACTGGTGACAGCGAAGGAGAAAAAAGAGCTGGATAAAATCATTAAAGCGTGGGCTGAGGATGCTCGGGTGCGCGTGGTGAACGGCAGATACGGCCCGTGTATTCAGTCCGGGAAAAAATTCTTCCGCATCCCTGCGGGCAAAAAGCCGCAGGATATTACGCTGGAGGAATGCCTGTCCCTGGCGGGATTAAACGAGGAAAAGAAAAAACCCAAAGCTGCAAGCGCAAAGGGAAAAACGAAAGCCAAAACCCGCAAGACGGGATAAAGTAAAAGCTTCTTACCTGTCTGCGTGCAAACACCTGCCCCTCCTTAACTAAGGAGGGGAGTTAGGATACCCACTTGAAATGAGAAAGAGCCTCAATAAAAGACCCTTGATTATAGGCGTCGGCGGCAGCCACAGCGGAGTCGGCAAAACAACGGTAGCAGAAGCGCTGCTTAAACACCTTACAAATCCCCCCTCACCCCCCTTTACTAAAGGGGGGATGGGGGGATTATGGGGCGCAATCAAATACACAAAAACTGTCATTTACACCTCAATAATTGACGACCCGGAGACACTATCGCAGGAAAGCAAAGATACTGCAAGGCTCATCAACGCAGGCGCCGAAAAAACGCTGTGGGTTCAATCGCCTCCGGAAGAACTCAAAGAGGTTCTTCCCATAGCTGTTGACAGGCTTTCCAATCTCAGAGGGATAATAGTGGAAGGCAACAGCGCAATTGAGTTTTTGAAACCTGATATTGTAATATTTGTATCTGGAAGGCATGGCGGCGCTTTGAAGAAAAGCGCTGTAAGAGTTCTTGAAATGGCAGATATAATTTTATTTCAGTATGAACCTTCCATGAAACTGCCTGCAAAGGCAAAGAGCTTTAAAGTTGTTTTTGAACCGGCATCGGGATTTGATGAATGCCTAAATTACATACAGAAACTGCTAAAATGAGAGACGAATGAAAAACAGGATAGAAGAAACAATTAAAAGAAAGGCCGTCAAAGGCAGGCTTTCATGCAGCGCTGCAAGGAAAATTGCCGAGGAGGCCGGGGTGTCCTATAAAATTGTCGGCGAGGCCGCTGACAGGCTCAAGATAAAAATCACTAACTGCCAGCTTGGTTGTTTCTGATGACTACACTCTTTTTTGAACTTGCCCTGACATTTTATTTTACCGCGGCAATCATCAGCGTTGTAGAACTCTTCAGGAGTTCAAAGACAACGACAAAGGTAATGCTGCTCTTTGTTGCGGTTGGTTTTATTCTGCACACTGTAAGCATCGTCCTGCGTTATGCTGATGCAGGCCGCATGCCGGTAGTAAATCCGCATGAGGCAACGTCATTTTTTTCGTGGTGTATAGTGCTTTTATTCCTTATCCTGGAATTCAGATACAATATTGGGCTGCTCGGTTCATTCATCATGCCTCTTGTCTTTGTCCTGATGCTCTCATCCGCAATGCTGCCAAGAGAGATTAAGCCTTTAAGCCCCGAACTCCAGAGCTACTGGCTCAGCATCCATACGCTCCTTGCATTCATAGGCAATGCGGCATTCGCAATGGCAGCAGGCATAGGAATCATGTATCTGATTCAGGAGCGCTATGTAAAATCAAAACACCCCAGCGGGCTGTTTCAGAGGCTGCCGAGCCTTCAAATCCTGGACGAGATAAATTACAGGCTGATAACAATCGGCTTCCCTCTGCTTACGCTTGCAATCATAACAGGAGCGCTCTGGGCGCAGAGCGCCTGGGGAAGCTATCTGAAAGGAGATTTCCGTGTGGTATGGGCCATTATCACCTGGCTTACATACGCCGTAGTTCTGCACACGCGGCTTTTAGCGGGCTGGCGCGGGAAAAGGGCAGCGATACTGTCTATTATCGGGTTTCTTACAATCCTTATCGCATTCTTCGGGATTAAATTACTCGGAAAGGGTCTTCATGTTTTTCTATGAATATTCTTGTTGTAGGACTAAATCATAAAACTGCTGATGTAGACATCAGGGAAAGACTTACCTTTAACGGGCAGAAACTTGAGGAAGGCCTCCGGAGGATTAAAACCCTTCCCGATGTAAAAGAGGCTGTTATTCTCTCAACCTGCAACAGGGTTGAAATCTATACTGTTGTAAGCAGCGCCGCAGCCGCGCACGAATCAATAAAGAATTTCATCTCGGAGTTTCACGGAATTGACAGGAGCGCGCTCGAAACAACGCTTTACGCATACGAAGGTATAAATGCCGTCAGGCATATCTTCAGGGTTGCTGCAAGCCTTGACTCAATGATTGTCGGCGAACCCCAGATACTCGGGCAGATAAAAGACGCCTTTGAATTTTCTCTCCGAAAAAAGGCCACGGGAATTCTCCTCAATAAACTCATGAAAAAGACAATCTCCGTAGCCAAGCGGATACGCACAGAGACAAAGATTGCCGAAAATGCGGTGTCAATAAGTTTTGCCGCAGTTGAGCTTGCAAAAAAAATATTTACAGACCTTTCATCAAAATCATTCATGCTCCTCGGCGCAGGAGACATGGCAGAACTGGCCGCGCGGCACCTCGCCAATAGCGGGGTCAGAGACGTCATTGTAGCAAACAGAACCTATGAAACAGGCTGCGAACTTGCAAAAGAATTCAACGGCAGGGCTGTAAGATTTGAGGATTTTATGCATGAGATGGTCCATACGGATATTGTGATATGTTCAACCGGCGCATCAAAATACGTGCTCATGAAAGAGCAGATGCAGAAGGTCATGAAAGAGAGAAGGCAGAAACCTGTATTTATCATTGACATATCTGTTCCGAGGAATATAGACCCTGAGATAAATAACATAGACAATGTGTACCTTTATGATGTTGACGACCTGCAGGGCGTTGTTGATACAAATGTACAGGGAAGACAGAAAGAAGCAGAAAATGCCGAAGTAATAATAGCAGAGGAGATAGAAACCTTTCAGAAATGGCTGATATCGCTTGATTCTGTTCCAACTATCGTGGCCCTGCGCGAAAGGGCTGATGCTGTTAAAAAAGAGGAGATTGAAAAACTTCTTAACAAACTGCCTGCCCTCGGTGAAAAAGAAAGAGACGCCGTTGAATACATGGCGTCCGCAATTATTAACAAACTCATCCACCCGCCAACCACGGCATTAAAAGAAGACTCGGAAGACAGAGACATCCTCATAGCAGCAATCAGAAAACTTTACGGCTTGGATGAGAAGGGAGAGTAAGACTGATCGGAACTATGTCGTTTATCAAACCGGCAGTCTGTGTACCTTTCAAATCGCCAACCATTATACAAGTACATAATAGACTGCCCGTCCTTTGCTGCCATAATACCAACACCTTTGCGGTAAAAAGTCCCCTGACCATGTCCCTTATTTTTCCGCTCATTTCAAATACTTCATCCTTTCTATAATCTCTTCTGGAGATGGCAGATATTTTTTTAGTTCACGAGGCAGCCTTTCCGTCAACTTATAAGTAGATATGCCTATCGGCTTTTTCGTGTCCTTCAGCGCATACTCAACGATTGTCCGGCTTTTGTCTTTGCATAATATAATTCCGATGGAGGGATTCTCATCGGGAAGCTTCGCCATATCATTCAGGGCGGAGAGATAAAACTGCATTTTCCCGGCATATTCAGGCTTAAACGCTCCGACTTTCAACTCTATTGCAATGAGGCAACGCAGTTGCCGATGGTACAACAGCAAGTCAATAAAAAACTCTTGCCCGTCTATCTCCAGCCGATATTGATTGCCCACAAAAGCAAAATAGCCGCCCATCTCTATCAGGAATTTTCTCACATTTTCAAGGAGCGCCAGTTCAAGCTCTTTTTCGGAATGCTCTTCTCCGAGTTCCAAAAAGTCAAATGAGTATTCATCCTTAACCGCCAGCTTTGCCTGATGACGATATTTTTCCAGAACGGTTTTGTCAAAGCTCGTTTGATTCGCCATATACCGTTCAAATGCGCCGGCTTCAAGCTGATTTGTCAGAACATCTTTTGTCCATCCGAATCTTTTTGTTATCTTGAGATAAAACTCGCGCCGGATGTCGTCTTTGCAACGCTCCATGATAATGACATTCTTCGTCCAGCTAATTTCTCGCACCATTGGTGCGAGTTTTTCATTAGGATTGTATGTGAGATAGAAATTTCGCATTCTCCAGAGATTTGCGCTTGAAAATCCCTGCATCCCCGGAAACTCTTTTTGCAGGTCTTTTGCAAGTGTCTCCACGACTGCCTTGCCCCAGCTAAGCTTTTCCTGCTTTGTAACTATTGATCTGCCTATGTCCCAATACAGATTTATAAGCTCTTTGTTTACAGCCTTGAGAGCGTCATATTGAGCTTTATATATTCGCTCTTTTAGCTCTTTTAGAAATGTCTTGTATTCGGCAGTTACTACTGATGACATTTAATTGTCTCCATTTTTCTTGAAATATTCAACTCTGCCTCGGGCAGGTTTGAATTCTATATTTTGCGATTCAAGTGATTTTATCGACTCGTCGATTCGCCGAGGCGAAAAGCCATATTTATTTTTTCCGTCATAATTTTTCAGGCTGCGCTTCTTCATGACTGATAATAGGGATGTGTCCCCCATTTATTCCGAGAGCTTAGAATTCATTTTTTAATCCAGCCTATTATATTTTCAGAATAATCGTTCCTGTTTCTTCTTCGCCTCTCGCGCAGAGACCCCTGCTGTATCTCTCTTGAGATTTACAATTGAGTTAATATCCAAATTTGTTTTTTCTTTTATATAGGCAGCACGGAGAGCATCAAAATAAATAATGTTCCAGTTCTCAGTCTCAAAATGCTCCCTGAATAAAGGAGAGGTCATTTTATTATGTAGTTGGGCTTCGCGTTCTTCAGGCAATACCATAAATTTATCAACCGAGGCATCCACATTTGAGCCTCTCATTATCGCGCTCATCATACTCGTTGTTGACTCTACCTCAAACACAGCAGCGACCTTATTGCCTTTTATCCATAGCAAGTCAATATTCTCAACAACATCCTGATTTTCAGCATTATCAACTTTAAAGCGTTTTAAGGTCATATACTCGGATAATTTCTTTCCCTGAGAAATAATGCTCTGGTCTTTCTCATATTGCTCTCTTTTACCGACCCAGATGTCAAACCCCTGCTTTTTCCCTATTAATGCCAGCATGGCTATCATCTCGCTATGCTCATTCACTCGCTGCTGGATTTCAGGTTTAAGCATCCAAAACCCGCCGGAAACCTGTCGTGCATATATTTTTAGGGCATCCATAATGCTTGTGCTATCAGAAGTTAATGAATTGGGAAACTCTGTGCTGACAGCATCCCATATCTCTGTAAAAGTGACCTTGCCTTTTTGATGCAGCTTTCTGTAAACAGTCTGCTCCACTCTTTCAGTCAAAGGAATCTCATTTAATCGCCGAACAATTGAAGTGTCTTTAAACCACCACAATTTACCCTCTGCCCCGCCAATTTTTGTAGGCAGAAGCACAAATTCTTTTTCAAGATGATTTTTTAAAACTGTATTGATATCAAGACCGGTATGGAGGCTCGAAAAAAAGCCTTGCTTTGCAAGGACAGGGTCAATGTAGTTTATGATGATTGTATATGGAGTAGGCTCTGCCCTTTCTGCAAGAAGAGCAACGGTTGTATCAATAACAATGTTTTCAAATCTCGCCTCATCTATCTCTTCAGGATGAGACACTTTAGATTTTGATGACGGCTTATTAAATCTCAGATAGAAATCACCCTGTGCAGAACCAAAAGGCTGGAGTAATGACTTTGCAGATGGCCGTGCAAGTTCCTGATGGTGTATCTTTTGTAATTCAAACCCTGAAAAGACACCTGCCCGTATCGTTGCATTACGAACTTTGAATGTTGGGTTATGGAATGTCAGTGTAAGATACCTGTCAGACTTTAAGACCTTAAACATGCCCTGAAAGCTTGATGAAAGCAAAGAATGATAAACATTAAAATCTTTATGCTGCCGCTCATTCCTGATAATCTCATCCGCTACTATGCCTTTAAGATAATCACCGTTCATTTTCAGCCATGAAACCCACATGTATGATAATTCTCCATATTGAATTGAGGCATCATAGGGCGGGTCAGTAAAAATATAGTCAACAACTCGCTCCGGCATTTTCTTCATTAGGTCAAGACATGAGCCATTATAGATGAAAACATCTGCTTTGCCGGAAATAACCTGTTCAAATGAAGACCCTATTTTTATATCCTTGAAAAGCTTATTAGATTCAGCCTTAGCTTTCATAAGACCTTGATGTCCATTGATTGCACTCTCAAATCTATCCCAAACATTCAACTCCATGAATTCACTTGCAGACCAGTAACTATGCTCATTCCAGACAGAACTGAAGGGCCGCGTTGGTCTGACGGGCATCATCTTTGTACACAAATGACTCATAGACGAAAATCCTATTTGCAAGAAATCTTTCAAGTTTTTATTTGATTCTTCTTCTATAGCCTCCATTAGCCATGCGAGTGCCTGAAGGTTGCGCTTTGTGAAAAGCTCGTCAACTGAATCATATTTTTCTTTTTTAACAAATGGCCTACCATCAGGATAGTAAAACTTATTTTTGGGATACCACTCCTTAATTTTCTTAGTTTCGTTTTTTTCAAGCAGGTCTTTATCAAACTTTGTTAATTTACAATCCTTCTCCTGCCTGTCCTCACAATTAGGGCAGGACTGGTAACGAATCTCTATGCATTTATCTTCTTTCCATATGGCACAACCGGAAATAATCTCTTTACCACAATTCCTGCACTTTGTCAGATAGAGGTTTTCAATCTTGCTTTTAACTTTTTTCCTAACACGTTCAAATGCCTCGTGTAATTCAATTTGATCAACAGGTTTTATTGTTAAACGGATAATCTCTGTTGCGATAGGGTTAAGGTCACAGACAATAGCTCGCCGTCCATTTTTTAATGCCTCCATCGCAGTAATCCCGCTTCCTGCAAATGGGTCAAAAATTATTCCATCTTCAGGGCAGTATGCCTTTATAAATTCTCCAACTACATTCCACGTTTTTCGTGACCAGTATTTGTGCCATAGATACATGGAAGTGTGAGCTAACGGCGGGATTTGACGATTGAGATGCTCTATATGTGATTTATCGGATGAACTTGATTCTACACCCCTGTCTGACTTTAATCTATTCCGCTTCAAGAAGTTTCACCATCCTTAGAACTATTTCATATGCAGCAGCTATTCTAACTATCTTCACATCGCCCAGTCCTCTAATCCTTGCCATATCTGAAAGTTTAACGCCCATCATTCCGCTTAAAGAAGTATACTTTTTGAGCAGTTCTTTAGCAAGGGCTTGCGGAGTTTTATCTCTGTATCCGCTGACAATCAAAACGGCAAGGAGCTTGTTGTCAGAATAGTCAGGAAGTCCAATTTTGACTTTTTTGACTGCCGGAAGATTCCAGTTGTTTTCCTTAATGATACGTTTGCATATCTCGTAAGGCGCTGCGATTCTCTTAATCTTGCCGTTCTTCAGTCCCTTAATCCGAGAAAGCTCTTCAAAAGTTTTGCCCCAAAGTCCGTATATACCGAAATACTTATCAAACAGAGCTTTTGAGATATCCTGTGCTGTCCTTCCTTTATATCCTGTGCTTATAAGTATAGAGAAAAGCTCGTCTTGATTTAAGCTTTGAGGTCCGAGTTCTATAAGCTTTCCGCCCGGATGTTCCCATGTTTTCATAGAAACCTCTTATTTAAACGCATGGCATAATTTTATACGCATCAAGGCGATATGGTCAATAAGAAAGGCAGGATAAGAAAAGCCCTACACCACCATCCACTGCTGCGGCAGGAATAATCTCTCATAAGTCATCATCGCAAACCTGTCAGTCATCCCTGCAACAAAGTCGCAAACCATCCTGTGTTTGTTCAGTTTCTTTTCTGCGGGAATATTCTTA
>Ga0100378_1002709_pt1 | contig 17439 bp, 19 predicted proteins | sample CryGeymeta201502_FD_81535 | JGI IMG/M metagenome (GOLD analysis project Ga0100378, IMG submission 81535) | Groundwater microbial communities from Crystal Geyser aquifers in Utah, USA - Crystal Geyser metaG 2015-02 | ecosystem: Environmental > Aquatic > Deep subsurface > Groundwater | place: USA...
AACATCAAAATTTGGACGAGCTTGAAAGTGAGGTCACTTAACAGTTCATCGACTAGCCTTTGGAAGATAATTGAGTCATACGTGATTATTGATAGCTAATAATTTAAAATATCATTGGTCCAGATTTTCAACCTCACCTGGTGGTACCTCAGGAGGAGGCAAAATGTGGATTTATGATGGAACTACTACATTATTATGTTACTCCTGGTGCTCTTCATAGGCCTGACTGTTTCCCAGTTCTTCAACAGGTCTAAGGACAAGCTGCATGCCTTAAAGTGGCTGTATTTCTGGAGACAATGCAGACGAAATGACAGGTGAGCCATGCTGGATATTGAGGGGAAGGCTGATAGAGGAGCCACGATTGGACAAGTTAGGATTAGTCACGCTGTTAGCATGATGCATCTGGAGATGATGTGGCAGAGGACTGACAGGTTCGTCTTCCTCTCCATCCATCTACTCATCGTCTTCACTTTCTTCCTCCTCCTATATTTTAGAAGAATTTATATCAGGTACATTAAGATACTAAGTTTAATCTCTATAGTCAGGAATTGCTCCTTAACCTCTGATGCACTCAAAAGTGTACAACTCTCCAGCAATCTGGAAACTAATTCCTCTTTGGATGGGATTCGCGAGCATATTTTTCTTCATCAGCACCAGAGTGCCAAATTTGCTCTTGTTGTCCTCGATCACAAACCTCCTTCCCTCAAAGTCATAGATCAAGTTGGCATGATGTCTGGAAACCGAAATATCTTCAGATAGCTTGATATCGATATCTTTTTTTCGACCAATGGTCAACTTGCTGGTCTAGGACATCGAAATAAAATGATATATTTTAGAATACTCGCTGCTTTTTTTGAGAACTTCAAGTACAATATAGGGCTTGGCGGGTTTAGGAATTTAAACTGTATAGTATTTTTTGTTGTCTAGGTATATCCTATACTTGTAATGACTTTTGCACATTTAGCAAGAAAGGGGAGTCCACTTAATGACAATTCCATGTTTGTGCTTCCCAATGTTGAGTTGCTTGCCTAACCAGGTTCTCAGACAAAGCAAATGGATGTACTTTACTGAACCTGTGCACTTACAGGGACAAATCAAAGGGTTGTTGGTCTCTCCAGGTTCAAGACAAATTCGACAGATAGGATCATTTTCTGTAGCAATCGAAATCACCTAATTATTGGGTAATCCCAGAACATTATCTAGATCGGAATCGTGCATTCTAATATCCTCATATATTTTTTTGTTGGTCCTGATACTATTGTAGGTCATCATAGTTGATGGGTTGCTGTCCAGAGTAACGATCTCCCTGACTCTGACCTTCAGCTTACCTAGTTTTAATACGTCTTTTTCTCGGATGGGATATTTCTGATCTATTATTAAATGTACTTGGGAGGGGAGAGTACGTACAGCTAGCCAGAGCAACTTCTGAATGGTGTATTGTTCATTTTAAATGTTGATCGGAAGAATTTTGAAGAAATTGTTGTACTTAACGACCTAAAAGATGGCTTATTTCATAGTCTAAATAGATAAACTAGTTTACCTGCTCTGTTTTTTAGGTAGAAGTCAGCTGTCTGATCATCCTTTTTTCTCCATCCGCAAAGACCATACAGTTATCCTTTATATTTAATATGGTCTTCCTGACATCTTTGGAGTCATAGTCGAATAATCCTTGGTAATCTCTCAGCCAAACATAGTTGACGACACGTCTAAGTAAGGACAAGGGCTACAGTTCGGTAACAGGTCCGAGCTTTCCGAGTTGCGGAGAATGGGCGTATTAGAGGATGCTTTAGTTTTAGCAATTTCCCATCTTACTATCAATAAATTAAGTTATTCTTCACCACTACCGTTTGTCCTTGAATTGTCGAAATATATGAAAAATATCATCTGGAAACCTACAAACCGTAAACTTGGCGTATGTCAAGAAAAAGCTCCAGTTCCATAGTTTTTTTATTTTTGATGAAAACACTAGCTCCCAATAATTTGGGTCTCATCGCCTATCAAAATAACTCTATGGGCGGGGTGACCATCTTTCTGACCTTTTCTCTATTATAAACTCCAAGATAATGAAAAAACTGACAAAGAATGCCAATAACAGTTATAAGATAAAATATATGCTTCTCTTCGATTCAGGGGTGCAGTCTTTAATTGTATAGATAGTGTATGGGTTTTAAAGCTTTTTAAGAAGTTTATTAGCAGTCAGAGGAATAAGGAGGAGAAGAAATAAACAAAAGATGATGTTCTTGGTTTTTGATGAGAAAAATGAGGTCTATTGTGTGAGGAGGAATATGGTGGAAGATATAATGCATGTAAGGACTTGTCGTCACTTTTGATGGGCTCTTTTGTCAGTAATTCTGATTAACGGAGCTCTTATCTCAACCAAAATTATTGCGTTGTAAATTCATAATAAAAAGCTCAAAAAATGCAAAACTTATTCCCCTGGAACTCTATACCTTCAGACGACAAAGAAAAGCTGCTCCTTTTCCCCTTAAAAGGTGCTGTTCCTCTCAAAAAGGTCTAAACCTCATCTGACTTCCAGAAGCATTTTGTTTCCCATCCACACTAACTACAGCTCAGAGGGGACTGCTTTGTTGTGGTGAGGATCATTGATTGCCATGTACTTAGTTTTTTCAAGTGCCAGCCCTCAATCTCGATACTTATTAAAAGAATGTCAACGGCCATGTATGATGGAGATGAAGTAGGCAGCAAAAAGGAAATGAAGGAGATACTGGTTCAAATGACTAATAAGGAGGACTACACTCAATGGGTGTCCCTTTTCTTCTCTTTGAATGCAAAATAAGCTATGGAATTATATCGAACGTTGGCCAAAACCTATACGACTCAACTTGATTTCCACAATCAATTTAAACCCTTTCGAAAAATAGGTCAAGGATTGACATCGACAGTCTATGAGGTCAACCGTTTGGTAGACAACAAACGACTCGCAGTCAAGGCCTTCAAAAAATCACATTATTTTGCTTCATCCGGAGGCAAGGGCTATGTACTTATCTGTTTACAAAGCACGCCTTTCTCCAATAGTTCAAGATCCTCACGTAATGCTCCCATCAGGCAATCTGTCGATTTGAGGGGGTCTACGAAACAGACAACACCATCTACATTGTGCAATAATATTACGAAAAGTCACTCAGCAAGTTGCTGCTGAGTGCCTCAGACCTCAACAGGAAGGTTGTAGCATCTTTGATGGAGGACATGCTTAGAGGATTGCATTATCTGCATTCGAAGGGCATTTTCCATAGAGATATAAAGCTGGATAATATTATGCTTCGAAAAGAAGGAAAGGATTATCGACCGGTTATCATCGATCTGGGAATGGCTCACTATACTAACAACTCTGAATACCTCTTTGACAAATGTGGATCGCCTGGGTACGTTGCTCCTGAAGTTTTTACTCAGGGAGCCAAAGATCCCAAAGGAGATGTCTTTAGTTTAGGAGTTATCTTTTACATCTTGTACAATTTTTTCTATTTAGATTGTTCAAAAAAGCCCTCTTTAATGGAACTACACGCTAAGAGGTCCTTTTTAACAATCGAAATGCCAATCTCGACATTGATCATGATCGGCTCAACCAAGAAGATGACCTCATCAAAGATTTACTGCTAAAAATGTTAGCAGTAGACATCAATAAAAGAGTGACTGCTGAGGAAGCCTTGAATCATCCATTGTTTCGAAACGTTCCCGAAACTCCTCAAACTGTCTGCGATTTTAGCAATTAGGAACTGCTCTTCTAAAGGATAATTTTTTAGCAGCAGTGAGCTACTATTTCACCCATGATATTCATTTCAGTTAACTCATATAATTAATGATTACACTCTATATTCAGGAATCACTCTGATATACGTAACTCGTCAGCTCAACAGGGTCAAACAAACTGGAAGTACCGTTCTCCTCAACAAAGTTTTGCAATCTGAAGAAGTCGACCAAAGCTTCTCGGCATCTCAAGCGGAATTCGTTCTTGTTGACTTCTTCTCTGTCCCATGTGGCTGTGAAATTTTTATTTTTCTTGATCAGCTCCAGCAGTTCCAGTTCAGTTATAGACAGATATAATCCATCGACTTCAGGAGGACAATCAAGTAGTTGGAGTATTTGTTGTTATAGCTCAGCTTTCTTAGGCTTCATTTTACAGTTCCAGTGATTTTTGATAGAATTGTCGGTCCTTCCTGAGAGATAGTGGGAAATCTTAGACCACCGATGACCGAAAGCTTTAACTCCCAAAGCCAAAATCCATTCTTCCTATTCAGACCATGGTTTCTTGGTGATTCCTTCTCTAAGGTGATTGTGCCACCTTTCCCTGCATTGTTTGCCTCCTCTAGACCAGAAGTGGTTGGCAATGTAAGTCCAATCTTGTGCCCCACATTCTTCCACCAAATGTCTCAGAGTCTCATCTTCCTCCATTGTCCAGGCTCTCTTGCGTATGGGTTTTGGAATAACAATACCGTGAGCCTCCTCTCTCTTGGTTGATCTGGTTCCTTGGGTCTTGGATAGATGCGCGTGTTTACGATCTCTTTGTTCAGGTGTTCCCCAGTCCTCATCATGACCCGACTAGAGTTCCTCCTCGTTGGGCAGCTCAGCTGAGTCTTTCTGATACATTTCAGGCTGAGAGGTGGAACCTGTGACCTTACGGTTAGTCTTCATGAGATTAAAAATAATATTTGCCCATAGTCAGTTCAAAACAAGGTTAGTAATCAGGCATTACCACGCTTTATATAATGAATGTAGTAATCCGATCAAGAATTTTGGCACATAGTCCGTGCTTTCCTGATTCGCTACAACGAGTACAACCGAGAAAAAGGAGTCTCACCTCTTCAACTTGAATAATTCGATTGTACACACGGAAAAATACTGGCACAACACTAACTCAAATAATCAGCCATCACAAAGTTGACCACCATGGAGTACAAATCAGACTACCATAATCTGATCTTGCTAGCCTTCCTGCATGACTTGGCCAAATGTAAGATAATGAATAAGTATAGGGAGCAGTTAGTACTATCTTGAGTTGAGCTATCATCCTGCCCCTCTTGATGCTATTCTTACACAGAGTATTCAGGTGCTCAACAACCAGCAGCAGTTCCATACCATCGTCGCTAAACAACATTAAGTATTGTTTTGTTCTATCTTAGCTTATAGCGGTTCTGCTACCTCTGCCATACACTTTTAATCATCTCGATCAACTAAAAGTCCTGTACAGAAAGCTGAAAGATATCAAAGATTTTTTTCCAGTTTCCATCCGTGAACACCAAAAGAAATGTTTCCTGACTTCTGTTGAGGAATTGATCTAAAAGGCGAGCAAACTCAAGAACATCAAGGTCATTGAGTTCATATTCAACAACATATTTAATGAGCTCGAGGTGCTGGAAGAAAACCACGAATATGTATCTCAGCGGTTGAGAGTGATGAAGAAAATCGCCAAAAATCTTTGGCTTTTTCATGAGTAAATTATTTACAGACTAGCATATCTGCTCATGAAGGTACACTCTATTTTATTAAGTTCAGCTATCACGTTGTCGGAAACCCGCACCTCTATTCATATCTCCTTCCAATATACGATTCAATTCTCTAAAGACTCACCCAGCGACCTGCAATAACTGCCTTGTTAATATTCAAGCACCTCATTCTAAACAACATCGAAAAAATCCTTAAATCAAACAGCAGCTGTATCCTGTTGTAAGGTCTACTTCGTGAATTAGCAAAAATATTTACCAAGAGCAAACTCCAATACTTCATGAGACACTATGACTGGAATTACCTGGAGGTTAGTATTTGTCAGCAATCCCTCAATATTCTATATGAATTTTGCTAGAACCGAGCCAACTAGAAGAAAACAGAGCATGAGCTGATCAAGATTTACTTGAATCGTATCCATAGTCAGATAAAACATTACCTCGAAGAAATAAAAATCAGGCAGCCAGATGAGGGAAAATGGAAATTTTACGAACTGAAGAGAAAGTAATACTTCCAATTACTTGAGGAGATGAACGAATCTCCCAAAAAAATATTCAAAGAAATTGAAGCCATCAAGAATGCTGATGTTAGAGACAATTTTATCCAGAAATGTGTGCGAATTGTCAAAAAAGGTTCACAGCTCAACAACACCAGCATGATCAACTTGATGGCATCTGATAATGCGAACTCAGCTTTGTTATTCTCGGCATATGCTGAAATCATGCTCAAACAATGCAGAGAGCACAACTTAGAAGAATTTATTAGGATGTTCACAAGTAATTTCTTCCTGACTGGTGAATCCCAACAAATTGCGAGAGTGTTAGACACAATAACTAAGTTTTACTACAACCATCAGGAATAAGCTCATCGAGTGCTTAAATCTTCCGATGCCACCTATACCTTTGCAAATGCCATCCTCATTCTCAACACTGATTTACACAATCCAAAGAATTAATAAAAAATTTCATAGGCTGACTTCCTGAAGATGTGTAAGAAAATTAACGATGGCGAAGATATTTAGCTGGAAATATTGAGGAAAACCTATAACAACATCAAGAAAAACAAGATCAACACTTTCAGAGATAGAGGAAACATGTCAGGAATCAGTGTATCGAATTGGTTGGCCTACTGCGCCGACTATGAATCTCTGCCTCTGGAATACTATGATTCATAATTGGAAGTGCTCGATGAGAGCTGTCTACAATTCTACATCCAAGATGTGCTAACCTCCATCATCGATGAAAAGGAAACAGCCAAACTAGAACTGCTTGTTGAACGTTTTGTCTATGATGATAAGGTATTCTAGTGTGAAATAATCGAAGTCATCAGGAAAATTATTGACAAAAAGCCACACCTGCCTCTACATATACTTGAAAAAATACTGCAAATTTCCAAATTCAGCAGGCATAATAAGGTTACAGAACGAGCTCTTTCGTACTACTGGCTAGCTGCAAACGTCATCACTACTTTCCATAACATAATCCCGACCAATATCATTTGTCAGTTTTTGGTGTCAACTTGGCATATCAGAATCGAGCTGCAGGATAACATGCAACTCAGACAAAGCGCATAAATAAGGAGAATAAAGCAGTGCATCAAGACTGTCAGCAAACGGGAAGCCAAAAAATCGATTATGGACATGTTCAGCAATTTTTTGTCTTTCAAATAATCAGATGATGAAAAGGAATTGGAACCCAATGAAGTCAGCAAAAAAACTAATTTCAAATCGATAAGCAATAACGTTCTTGATATCCTCAAGTACAAAGACAACCATCGGAAATTAGGAATATAATTCTTAATTAGCTATATTCATCAGTAATAGTCCAAGGTCTATGAATAATTTGTCAGCTGTCTCTTCCTGATCTTCAATTTGCTTTACATCATGGACAATTGTGAAGATGCAGCTTAAGACCTCTTCTACGAGCTTCTGGGAGTCAAAGAGAGCTCCATTACTGTCAGGCTAGCAAACTTAGGCAAAAAAGATCAGAAGCTCTTTAGCATTCTTGATAACTACTGTAGGTTTTGGATTCTAAAAATTCTTCTCAAGGAATATACGCTTTCCAAAGTATAAAAGAAAGAAAATAACAGCTATGAGTACATGCTCACAAAAAGCTTGGAACTTTTGGACAAAATAGATAAGGAGGTGCTAAGCGATTTCATGAAGGAATTATTGCCAAAAGTTTCCATTCATGATACCATGTTTAAAAGCTTTGAGCGAGCAATCAGCAAGGTCTATGGATAGATTAAGGTTGCTGAAGTTGATAACTTCATATAAAAATTCAAGAAGAAAGAGAAAGAGGAAGAAGGTAAGAATAAAACTAAAGAGTAAAATTCCAAGGCATCAAAAGAGTCATAAAAGCAGAATGAGGGACAAAAATCTCAGAATGTTGAACCAATTTAATAATTAGAGACTGCTAAATAGTTGAAGAAATAACCTGAGCCAGCAAAAGAAAAGGAAGTCGATTAAAAAGTAGTCCAAAATTAGACTTCTGAAAAGGAAATTCCTTCTGGAGAGAATGAGGAGGACAAAAATGATAACAAATAAGTTTCTCCCACAAGAATACCCAATGTCAAAAAGAAAAGCCTATAAAACGATGATTAATACGTTGACCCTGACGCCTTTATCGAAAAGATTGACCGATAAATAGAAACTCACTTGGCTCAGCGGACAGGATAATCTTCGAAATTAACTCCTCAATCTTAAAAACCATAGGAAAAGCAACCAGGAAATGAAGAGGCAGTTGAAGAGTTAGAGGCTGGATAAAAGGAGGAAGATGCTCCATCAATTCCGGTGATTATGTTTTGAACTGATCCTATACTTGCCTCATCAAGCTAATTTGACATTATTAAAATATGAATCAAAAAGTATCACCCCCTAAGCCACTCTTCGACAAGTCTGATCGTAAATTCAAAAAGCCCAACTCCATCTCCCAATGCCTAAAGTGCTCTATCTGCATGGAAGTATTCCATGAGCCCACTCGGCTTTTCTGCGGACATACATATTGCCTTGATTGCTTAGAAGGCTGCATGAAAACAAGTAAAAACTGCCCTTTCTGCCGCGAGAATATAGATAAAAAAAACATCGGTCGAGATCTGCTAGCATACAACGTCATAAATGAGTTGGAGGTATTTTGTATACATGATGACTGCTCCTGGCAAGTATTTATGTCTCTATTCAGGGAACTCTAGAACTTTTGCAAATGCATGTAGAATATGAGTGCCTCTACACTGACATAAAGAAAAACAGCAATGATATGAAGCAAACTCGTGTGGTTGACTAGTAGGTGGAAGAGAAAATTAACGAAAATGCGGTTCGAGGGAACCTGATCTCGAGGGTGATGATGAAAGGAGGCAATAGCAAAAGTTTCGATATGGGTTACCAGTTCATCAGAACAGAGTCAATGTCAATGTCTCGGCAAAATGGTAGGTTAAAATAATAAATCAAAACTGGCCAAGAAGCGCCAAAATATGAAACCTACGATTACTTACTTGACCTATATGAGACAAGTAAGTGATAATCTATCCAATTATGTTTCTTAACGATAGCATTCACTCTCAACATATTATTCTACTATCAACAATGAGCTGTAGGTTCCTTGTAACCTATCAAAATATTTCCAGATTCATTGTAATGTCATATGGAAGGACATAAATGTCAGAAAAATGTTCTATTCCTTTCAGTAGCATTAATACTGACAGCTTTATGCGGTAACTTATATCTTGCCAATAATAATTTATTCAATTTACATATAAAAGATGTCGACAATACTGTTCCTTCTTCTAATACTGACATGCTCAGTATCGACCCTCAAGTTAGGTGCCACCCAGTTGCACCAGACCTAAGGTCACTTGGCAAGCTCCTTTATGCCTGATCTCAGTCATCTGGTAGCAGTTTCTGCCTCCTATTCAGCGCAGAATCCAGCACCCATCAATCCATGCTCAGCTGCTGCTCCAGTTTACAACGGAACCCATTGTTCGCCTTGTCCACCAGGTACCTACTACATCTATACCATTGCTGGCTGCTACCGACCCAACATCATCAGCAACGTTGCTGCCTTGGGTGCCAGCAACAACATCCTTATTATCAACAACATCACGGTTGCTACCATCGCTACTTAAAATGCCGCACTAACAACAGCTGGCTATCCCGTTGTTTCATGCCCACCGAACTTCCCTCTCTTCGATCCTCATCAATCTCAATGCGTGGTGTGCAAACCTGGCACCTTCTATCTGCTCTCAAACTTGACTTGCTACGTCCCACAAATATTTTCCAACCTGACTGCACTCTATGCTGTGCCTAACACCCTTACGGTCAATGGATACAGCATTCTCAATTTATTCGCACATCGTATCTCTTATGCATATCCTATCACTCACTGCCCAGGCAATGCTCCCATGTACAACGGAACACAATGCATAGCTTGTAACCCTCCTACTTACTACCTCTTCCTCAATAGGACCTGTTATACTCCCTCTTCTTGCACAAACGTCAATGCTCTTAGAGCTTCGGGAACGTTTATTGATATCGGATCATATACTTTGACTGCTGTGCAAAACAACATCAGCAGCAATCCTTACCCTTGCACACCTTGCCCATCCAATACACCTATCTTCGATGGGCTCAAATGTATAGCATGTCCTGTTGGCACTTACTACGTCATCAAGAATAACACCTGCTATACTCCAGTCACCTTCACCAATGTGGGAGCACTCACCACAATTAATCAAGTGAATCCAGGGACAGTCATTTCATATCAGGGTGTGACCTTGACAACCATCACCAATCAGATTAATGCCTTCCCCTATCCCAAACAGTACTGCCCCACAGCAACTCCTCTCTATAATGGAGTCAGCTGTATTGCCTGTCCAACCGGAACTTACTATCTTCTGAGCACTTCTGCTTGTTATTTGCCTCAGAATGCCACTAATACTAATGCCATTGGAGCCACCAACCGATATATTCAGGTCAATAACTGGACCTTAGCCAATATTGCTGCACAAATTGCTGCTCAGCCCTTCCCCACTACTCCTTGTCCGAGCAGCATTCCTCTTCTGAGTGCTGGTACCTGCATTCCTTGTCCAGTAGGTCAGTACTACGATCTCAAAAATAGCACCTGCTATTCACCAGGTTACGGCATGAATGTACCAGCTCTGATAGCTTCAGGAAAATATGTTAACATTGGTAGTAGCACAATATCTGCTCTCAATGCCAGCATTGCTGCTAATCCCTTCCCTCATAAACCATGTCCAGCAGCCACACCTCTTTTCATTGGTGGTGCATGCATAGCCTGTCCTGTTGGAACCTACGTCCTCTTGAGTAACTTCACCTGTTATCAGCCCAAAAACGTCACCAATGTGACTGCTCTCAACGCTACTCACCGATATGTCAACATCGGTAGCTATACTCTTGCCAACATTGCTCACAATATCAGCTCTTCAATTTATCCATATGTCCAGTGCTCAACTTCGGCTCCTCTTTTCAATGGTAGTTAATGTTTGGCCTGTCCTCTGCCTTCCTACTACGACCTGAAGACTCTAGCTTGCATCAACTCGACTTACGTCAGCAATGTCAATGCCCTTAATGCCACCAACAGGGTCGTTCAGATCAATCCTTACAATTTGAGCAATCTAGCTGCTCAGATCAGTGCTATCGTCCTTCCCATAAAATTATGCCCCAGCAGTGCACCACTCTGGAACGGCACTCATTGCTAAGCCTGTCCTAATGGCACCTGGTACCTGCTCAAAAACCTGAGTTGTTACACTCCTCATCAAGTCACTAATGTTGCCTTTTTGATGAAAAATCATAGCTACGTCAACATCGGCAATCACACCATCACAAATTTGGCAGCATCTATTGCAAACAATCCCTACCCGGTAGTTCCTTGCCCAACCACAGCTCCAGTTTTTAATGGCAGTAGCTGTGCCGCCTGTCCTAATGGCACCTTCTACCTTCTCAACAACTACACCTGCTACACTGCCAAAACCGTTAGCAACATATCAGCCATCTATCTGGGTAGACATTACATCAACTTCCAGAACTACACTCTGGCTAACCTAAACGCCAGTATTGTTGCCAGTACTTTACCAGTTCAACCTTGTCCCTCTTCTTTACCATTCTTCAATCAAACTCACTGCGTAACCTGTCCGAATGGCACTTACTACCTTTTCAGCAATAGTTCATGCTACATCCCTCAGAATGTCACTAACGTCACAGCTCTATTGGTTGGTCATCGGTATATTAATCATAAAAATTACACATTGGCCAGCATCAATGCCAGCATTGCAGCATTGAAGTTCCCCACTTTGCCCTGTCCTGCTTCTGCTCCTTTGCTCAACAACACCCACTGCGTGGCCTGTCCCAATGGCACCTATTATCTCTTCAGCAATATGAGCTGTTATGTGCCTAGATTTTTCTCAACAAATGTGGGCTATCTCAACCACACCGGGCACTACATCATTGTTGGCAACTATACACTTGCTAACCTGACAGCAAATATCAGTCTCAACTCCTACCCCACACTGCCGTGCCCTCCTGCTACACCATTTTATAATGGTACTGCCTGTTTTGCTTGTCCAAGTGGTACTTGGTACGTGCTCAAGAATGGTTCATGTCATACTCCTCCCTTGGTCAGCAATGTTTCAGCTCTCAATGCCACCAACCACATTATGACCTATAACAACTCAACCCTTGTCATGCTAGCAGCCTCAATTGGCAAAATTCCTTATCCTGTTCAAGCCTGCCCAGCCTCTGCACCCCTCTATAACGGAACTCACTGCATAAACTGCACAAACGGCACCTACTACATGCTATGGAACCATTCCTGCTACCATCCACACATGGTGACCAACATAACCAAAATGAACATAACAAAACTCTACATCGACGTGGGTCCATATACCCTTACAGCTCTTGCTGCTTCCATCGCAGCTCTAAACATCCCAGTGAAGGTCTGTCCCACCGATAAACCTTTCTACAACGGAACGCAGTGTATGGAATGCATACCGGGATATTATTACAACTTGAAGTTCAACAACTGCCAGAGACCAAACTATATCTCAAATATATTGGCATTGAAGACTGCTGGAAACTACCAATAGACTGGAGGTAGTACTTTGGCTGCTCTGCAAAGTACTAACAATTTGGTGCCATATCCTATCAAATAGTGCCCTAATGAGTCACCTCTCTTCACCGGAAGTGTCTGCATCTTCTGTCATCCACCACTATTTTTTGATCTGGCCACCAAAAGCTGTGGAAATTGTCAGACCAACTTCCAACTCAACACCACCACCCATCAATGTATGCCTATCACACAGTATTACCCCAACTTGAACAATGTCAACTGGGTCGTCAACAATGCTATAGGTCTTCAGTTGATCCTGAACATCACAGCTCAGAGAAAGTCTCTCACTTACTCTGCTATGTGTCCTAGTGCTACACCTAACTGGAACGCCAACAACAATAGTTGTGGGGTTTGTCCTTCTGGTCAGCTATGGAACTACAACACCTATGTGTGTGAAACGTGTCCGACTGGCACCTTTATCAACTATAAGTCCAGAATTTGCAGTCATCATTTGTATGGGGTGTGGGAAACCAGCCTCAATGCTCCTAATCTGATATTCAACGGTATCTCCCTTGCACAATACCAATCTATTCAGGCCAAAGCTGCCATCACATACCCAGGAATCGCTCCTTGTCCCTCTGGTACTCCCTACTTCGACGGCTTCAATTGCATTTCCTGTCCTCCTGCATTCCCTTTCTTCAGCATGCAGAATCAAGCTTGCACAACCTGTCCAGCTGGCAGCGTATACAAAGCTAACTTGCAAGACTGTTTCAACACCTTGGGAATCGTGCATGCTTATCCAAATATCGGCAAGATGTACAGCTCTGTCCTGTGATTGTGATTAGGTATTATTAATAAGTTATATGAGGTATGAAGTATGATAAAATATCGAGGGATTTATTTACTGAATAAAATTGAGGGGCAGTATATGATTTCTGATAAGAACAAGATGTAGATAAAAATTATTTTATTGAGAATAAGCAGCAGGTTCAGGAGATCATGACAAACGGTATATTCAGTACATGGATTTGAGATGCTAACGCATAATCATGAATAATATTTTATTCAAAATGAATCCCAAAGGGCTGAAAGTCCTGTTGGTCTTCATCGCCCTCCTGACTGCAGCCTCTGCCCTGCAACTCTCACACTTCGCATCCAACACCACATTAAACACGACCTCCAACAACACCATGCTGCAAGCTCTCCTCCAGCAGCAACTCACATTCTAAAACAGCGTTAACTCTTTGGTGTTCAATCTACACAATATTAGCAGCAAGGTCAACGCAACCACCAACACAACCGACCAAGTGTTGATTCTCGAGCATGCTATAACCACCTAGCGACAGGCTATTGCTACCTTGCAGAAACACATCATTCCTCCATTCAATTTATCAAAAACCTCCTGCCTGCAACTGACTCCCAATCAACAGCTTAATATGATGACGCAGGTCAATAAGGCTAAGTTGGAGCTGACTAGATTGTTGAATCTAGCTAAGGGCATGCCGGTAAATCCAGAAACAACTCAACTGACAACTGACATCCAACAGCAACAGACAATCGTTCTTGGCATCGAATCGGTCATCCATTCGCAATGCAACAACGCCAGCATATTCAGCCCCACCATTTTCCAATCCAACTTGTACGCCAGTAACTGGGTCCTTGGTAAACAGACCATCACAAATCTAATTGACCAATACTATTAACGTAGCTTGCTCTACACTTCTGTTAACAATTGCCCTATATCTAGTCCTTTCTTCAACGGAACGCATTGCATCCAATGTGTCCCTCCTACACCTGTCTTCGACATGCAGATGAGTATTTGCATGAACTGTCCCACTGGATATAAGTTGCATCTCACGAAACATCTCTGTGAATTGGTGCCCCATTACACCAATTATCCTTATGCCAACAACTATGCCTTGATGGGTGCTCCAGCCATACCTGCTGCTCCCAGCAACATGACTGCCTGTCCCTCGACACATCCCTTTTGGAATAGCACCAACTGCATTAAATGCAATCTGCCAGATTTTTGGAATGTGAAGACCAGCCAGTGCGTGACTTGCTCTGGTGGATTGATCTTCGACGTTAATCTTAAAAATTGCACCTTGCCTCAAAATAACACTCTGAGTTACCTTTTCGGAAACAGCAGTTGGGTAACTGCTCCTGGTAATATGTCGGCTGTTCTGGCAGCAAGAGCAGCTTTGATAGCTCATCTCAACGGCACAAATTACACCATTTGTAGTCGGTCCACTCCCTACTTTGATGGAATTCACTGCATCAGCTGTCCTCAGCAATTCAACCTCACGTCTCGACTCTGTGTCAATGCCAGCAACGGAACAGTCTTCGATGCCAACATCCACGCCTATGTGCCTTTGCAGCTCAATTACAACACTAATCCCAATGCCACAAACTACATTAGCAATCACTCTCTGCCCAACAACACCAACGCCACCTACTGCAATATTTCTGCCCCTTTCTTCGACGGTAATGCCTGTATAAATTGCTCCTCCGTCTTCCCGTATTTTGATGTGGCCACTCTAACATGCGTGCAGTGCTCGCCCTACAAATACTATGACAACGTGACCCACAGTTGTGTCCATAGACCAATTTTGTGGATATCTACCAATTTCACCAACATCATGGCTAGCAATAATACTACTCTAGCATCCTACAAAGCCATGCTCTACAACTTGGTCAAAAACAATAATCAGTCTATTGTGCAGAACTGTGCTCCTGGGTTGTACAGCAATCTGACTCACTGCTTCCCCTGTGCTTCAGGTCTCTATTTCGATATCACCAACTTAACCTGTGCTTCTTGCAATGGCACCATCAACACAACTGACTATCACTGCATTCATGCAGTCACACTGCTCAGCAACCTCAACGCCAGCAATTTGATAGTTGGACACAACCAGTCCTTAACCAACGTGTCTGCTTTCTACAGCATTATTGTCCGACCAGTTGCTTATTGTCCCAGCAATAAACCTTATGCAGTCAATGGCACCAAGTGCATCGCTTGTAATGCTTCCACTCCTTATTTCAACCTCACCAACTATTCATGCCAGGCCTGTCCTTCTGGTTCAGTCTATGACGCTTTGGCTTGGACCTGTCTCAAAGGAGTTCATATCAGCAACTTGGCAGTGCTAAACCATAGTCTGGTCATCCAGAACAGCACTCTGAATTTGACCATTCTTTAACAAACTCAAATGAAAAATGCCAATGGCACCCCTGTTGTCAATTGCTCAGCCAGTCAACCTCTCTTCAATGGAACTCATTGTATGGGCTGTCCCAATGGAACTTATTACATGCTCAGTAATTTCAGCTGCTATACTCCCCTAAATGTCAGCAATGTCCCTGCTCTGGCAGCATCGAACAGGTACATTCAGGTGGGCAACCACACTCTGATCAATGTCGAGAAGGCCATCAATGCCTCAGTTCTGCCGGTTCAGGCCTGTCCCTCCTCTGCTCCTCTCTACAACGGCACACACTGTGTGGCCTGCAACTCATCCCAATACTTCAACCTGAACAATAACACCTGCTATAACCCACAGCTTGCCTCCAACACCTCAGCATTGAATGCCACTAATCGCTACGTCAACCTTGGCAGCTACACTCTCACAAATCTCATCCTCAATATCAGCAGTTCTCCCTATCCTTCTCATCCTTGCCCATCTACTGCACCTCTCTTCAACGGCAGTCAATGTATCGCATGTGCTAATGGTTCCTACTACGAATTAAGAACTCTAAGGTGCATAGTTTCTAGATTTGCGACCAACGTGACGGCATTGAATGCTACTGGTCGTGCTCTGGCCTACGGGCAGTATACTTTAGCATACCTTCAGGCACAGATCAATAGTTCGACTGTTCCTATCACTATCTGTCCAGCAGCTACACCCTTCTATAACGGCACCAACTGCACAGCTTGTCCCAATGGTACCTACTACTTGATTGAGACACTCGCCTGCTACACACCAATATACTCCAGTAATGTCAGTGCTCTCAATGCTACCCATAGAGTGGTCTAACTTGGTAATCATACTTTGGCTAATCTGAATGCCACCATTGCTGCCTATCCCTTCCCCACTAAAGCATGCCCAGCTTCTGCTCCATTCCTCAGTCGAGGCAAATGCATCAACTGTTCAAGCAACCAATGGTACGATTTGCAGAGCAGAAGTTGCTACAAACCTTTACTGGTCAGCAATGTAACATAATTGAACATTAGTAAAAAATATGTTCAGATTGGAAACAACACTCTGGCTGCTTTGAATGCCACAATCAGCCACAATCCATATCCCACTTTGCCATGCCCCCGTCAGGCTCCATTGTATAACGGTACTCACTGCCTGGCCTGTCCTGCTGGCACTTACTACCTGCTGACGAATGACACCTGCTACAGTCCTCTGACGGTCAGCAACATCAGCTATTTCTACCAGACCAACAATTACTTCGATATTGGGAATGCCACCCTCTTTTCCATTGCTACCACCATCAATGCTTCCCTCTACCCTGTTAACCCTTGCCCTTCTTCTGCTCCCCTGTTCAATGGTACTGGATGTCAGGCTTGTCCAAGTGGTGCCTATTACTTGCTTGGTCCCAACAACCTTACCAACGAAACTAGCTACTGTCAATTCGCAAAGAATGTAACCAATATGGGAGCACTGGTCAAATACTTCGGAAATGGATCTTTTTCGTATGCCAATACTTCTGCCAACATCGGCAATTATTCACTCTACCACAAGGTTAATATATGCCCAAGTGCTGCTCCTCTAGCTTTGAACAATGGCAGTTGCGTAGCCTATGTGCCTCAGTTTGTCACTAACCTGACAGCCATTCTCAACGCAGGTAACTACATCGAAATCGCCAACTACACCATTGTCAACTTGAATGCCCAGGTCATTGCAAGCAAGTATCCAGTGGT
>Ga0100378_1002716_pt1 | contig 17417 bp, 27 predicted proteins | sample CryGeymeta201502_FD_81535 | JGI IMG/M metagenome (GOLD analysis project Ga0100378, IMG submission 81535) | Groundwater microbial communities from Crystal Geyser aquifers in Utah, USA - Crystal Geyser metaG 2015-02 | ecosystem: Environmental > Aquatic > Deep subsurface > Groundwater | place: USA...
TTGGGGATTGGGGATTGGGGATTGGGCCCAATCCCCAATCCCCAATCCCCAATCCCCAAATCATTACAATAATACTATATTCCTTTTAATAATATATTATTAACTGAATTACATACGTATAATTAATAATAAATTATATTAATTAATTTTTCATAAATAAATATTTTATTAGAAAGATGAAGGGTAAACGTCCTATGATGCCAGATTATACAAATACATCTAATCTTACAAGTAGCAATGTAAGCAATACACAAAAGACAACTACAACAACAGGCTCTAATAAAACTATTGAAAATGTGAATAAAAATTCAACTACTACAACTACTAATAACACAAATCAGAAAGTAAAGAAGGATTATAAAATTGACCCTGCTGTCATTCCAAGACCAAATTTTAATGAAGAGGTGTTTAAAAATGATCAAAGACTTCCAATTTATAGTACTAATGAAAATTCAACTCCACCTCCTCTTACTAATACTTATTTTATTGTTAATGAGACTCAGAATTCAAGTCCAAGATTTGTTAGATCTTCATTAAATAAAATACCATGTGATCAATCTAAGCTTAATAATTCTTGTTTGAACTTTGGTAATAAATTATATTAATTTATTAGGACTATATTTTCAACCATTCGCTGAATTAATTAACGGAGAAAAAGAAATTCCTAAAGTTGAAGTTCAAGAACAAATTTTCAGATGCAAGTTTTGTGCAGCATATATTAACTCTAAATTTGAAATAAAGTTTAATAGAGCAAATAAAAGAGTCATAACATGCAACTTATGTTTAAATGAGAATGAACTAGATCCATCAAAACCCGGAGTAAAAAATGAGTATTTCAACTCACAAACATCAGAAATTCCTGAACTTACAGTACCTACATTAGATTTTAACGCACCTCCAAATCTAAAGCATTCAGTCAATTTTAGTCCTCATTATATATTTTTAATAGACTCGTCACAGATATCAAAAGAGATTTCATTTACATCTTATGTAAGCAAATTTTTAAAATAAGCGTTAGGTTCTTAACTCAATATTATCTAACCTTGACTATATTCATAATGCTGAGAATTCTTTTATTTCAATTGCTACATTTGATCATAATTCATTACAGTTCTTTTCTGTTGAGACAAATAAAGATGTTAAAGTAAATAATTAAATTAAGTTTAAGGTTCATATAGTTTCTGAATTAAATACCACATTTTGTCCATTACCAAGAGAAAAATTATTTTTAAATGTCAAAGATAATAGAGAAGATATAGAAAAAATAGTTGAAAAAATTAATAGCTTTATGACTGTTTTCAACCAAACAGATTCTAAAAAAATCGGATCTGTTTCAGGGTCCGCAATATTAGCTGGAATAGACAGTTTACAAGATATTGGAGGAAGAGTAATGGTATTTACATGTAATCCTTGCGTACAAGGATTTGGGGCAAGCAAACCAAAAGAAGAACAAAAACTTTATAATACAGAGAATGAAAAAACACTATACTTACCTCAAACAAGTTCATTTGTTAAATTATCAGAAGATATAGCAGAAAAAAGAATAGCTGTTGATCTATTCGTATTCGGGAGCAGCCAGTTCGATCTTTCTAACTTTACTCCAATTTGCGCTAACACTGGTGGTGCTTCCTTTTTTTACAATATAGATAATAAAATTAATAATGACATGAAGTATAAGTTCGATAAGATGCATTATAATTTAACAAGAATTCTTACAAGAGAAAACTATTACGATGTAAAGTTCATGCTTAGACATAGCTTGGGATTTGAAGTTTTAGAAATATTAGGACCCTTTACAAAAAGGCTAGGAGCAGGACTTGGTTTACCCTCATGTGATCCTGACTTAAGTTTTAGCTATATTATGAGAATTAATGACAATTTAAAACCAGAGTCAAGATATCACTTCCAATTAGTTGCCTTATATGTTGATAACTTCAACAAAAGATATTTGAGAGTTATAAACTATACTTTATTTACTACAAATGACATAAGTAATTACTTTTATTTAATTTTAGATCAAATATATTTAAATATTGACATTGACACTTTATCAAAAGTTACTATATTGAAAGAGCTTGCATTAGCTGTCCAAAGCACTACTAACACAATCCGTGATAATATACGTCAAAGATTAATTACTTCACTATACTATTACAGAACCAATGTAAGATTTTAAAATTAAGTAATTAGTGTTCCAAACGAACTGATTTAGTACAACTAGTTCTACCTTCTTCTATCAAGTATTTCCCATTATATTTGAATTCGTTTATTAAATTAGAAGTAACATATTAATGATTAATATAGTATTTAAGAAAACTTAAAGCCGGAATTTCTGTTAACCAAATTAGGCATCTAATGAATAAATTACTTCGTGAACCAAATTATCATTCAATTAGATATTTATATCCTAAGTTTTATCGAATAGATAATTTAAAACAAGATCAACCAGAAATATTAGAGAAATACGACTTAAAAGAAGATCAAATTTTAACAAATATTGGTTATCCTAATGAAACTTTAGGTATTATCACCAAGCCATATATGTTATGGTTAACTTTTGATGAGGTTCAATTCGACAGTATTTAAATAATTTACTTAATTAGGTGCTTATATGGTCGACAATGGAGAATTCATCTCTTTTGTTATTTATAGTGATGTCCCTCAAGACTTTTTATTAGAGGTGTTTAACTGTGCAACATTCGATGATTTAGTCAGCAGCGGAATTGAATCTTTAGATGACACTAATACTAATGAATTAAATGTTAGGCTATTAAATATTATTAACCAATTAAGAGCTGAGAATCATGGTTTAGTTCAACCAATCAAGTTCTTATTTTTAGAGTAAGAAATATTAACTTTTATTCTAATATAATAAATTTAGTAGTAGAAATAATACAACAAGAAATGAAGATTTTATATCTAACTTATTTGAAGATGATATAAAAGGAGAGCCAACTTATATAGATTTTCTATGCTCAATTCATTCAGATATTCAGAAAAAAATGCAGTCAGGATAATAATATTATTCTATATTAAATTAATAATATTAGTTATTTTCTTTATTATAATAATATTTTTTATTTTTATTATTTTTCATTATTAATTTGTTATAAGCTACATTTTTATTATACTAATGGAAGAAACAATTGAAAGTAATGAAATGCTTAATGAAGACTACGACTTTGTATGAAATATCATTAAATTATAATAAAAATATTTATTTTTAGTCAAATAGAATGAAAGTTCCCTATATAGAAAAGTCTTTAGGAGATAAGGCATTAAAAGAAAATAAAATAGACGAAGCAATGAAACATTATTCTAAAGTAATAATGTCATTAAAGGTTTTATTTGATGAAAAATGTATTCAAACTGATGAAGAAGCAACAAAATATATATCAGAATGTGGTGTAAGAAATTATAAAAATTAAACTGTCAAATATATAACTACGAAGCTAATATAATTATTATAGATTCCGGCTCATCTTAATTTATCATATTGTTATATTCAAAAGAAAGAATGGAGTAGTGTAATTCATTATACAAAAAAAGTGTTAGAACTAGAACATAAAAATATTAAAGCAATTTATAGAAGATGTAAAGCATTTATAAATCTACAAAAGGTATTAATTTTTATTAATCGTAAATAAGTTTGAAGAAGCTAATAAAGATATAGAAGAATTAGAAATATTAATACCAAATACAAATGAGCTTAAGGAAATAAAAAAAGACTATGATAATATGGTTTTAAATTCATCAAAACAAGAAAGAGAAATATATAAAAAAATGTTTAAAGAGTATAAGAAAAGTAATTAAAAATATAATTTTTAAATGTATTTCATATTAAGATGAAGAAAAAAAAGAAGTAGAAGAAGAAAATAATAAATGCATAGAGTTAATATATAAGATTTTTAAAGCAGGAAAAACATTAATAAATTTATGGATTGAATATACAATAAAATGGCCATTAAACTTTGCTAAAAATTGTGCTTATACAGTTGGAAATACATTAGTAGTAAGACCAGTTAAATTTTGTTATACTACTTGGTATAATGTCGTTAGTTACTCATTAAATACTGCTATGAGAATTGTCGGAATAGCAAAGAGTAATAATTAAATAATGAATAATGCTATCATAATGATAATGAAATTATAAATAATTATAAAAATATAATAAAATAAAAGTAATAATAAAATTAATAAGAATAATATATTTAATTCTAACTAATTTTTATATATTAGTTGGTTATAAATTTCAAATACTTAATTACTTTCCTTCCTGTCTTTTGGAAACAATATCAACTAACCACTCCATACCTTCTTTTATATTCTCTCCAGTTACGGCAGAACATGCCTGTAATGACCATGGTCTTGAACTAATATTTTTTAATTTCATTATCTCAATTATCTATATAAGTATTTAACATATAATATTACTTCATCTCCTGGTAAAGATGATTCAATATCTTGTTTATTTGCAAATATTAGTACTGGAACTTTTTCTAACTTTGGTTCCTAATTTTTATAATTACTTATTTACTGAAAGAAGAACTAATAATTCATCATTACATTCTTTTAATCTGTATTCATCAGAAGAGTCTACAACATAGATCTATTGGTTAAAATATTATATACAACACCATCAACATTATCAAAGTAATTTGGCCAATATTTTCTTATTACTTTTTGACCACCAATATCCCAGACATTTAATTTAAATGTGTCATGTATCTATTATGTTAATATAATTATCATACTAAGGTCTTAACATTAAATCCTTTAGTCGGTTCTAATTTTTCTATATTTTCTTGTGATAGTTTTTTTAATAGAGTTGTTTTTCCTGCATTATCTAAACCGAGTACTAAAATTTTGCCTTCTTTGTCATTCTTTTTAAGTTTTCTTAATAAGTCTAATAATCCCATTTATTAATAATTATAATAAATTTTAAGTTATTAGTATAATTTTAAACATTAGTAAATATATTTTACTATATTCTAACTATAATGGAAATAAATCAATTAAATGAAAAAATAAGTGAACTTAATTTAAAGATTGAAAAAAAACCAGATAAATCAGAATTTACACCTAATAATGCTTTTAATAACTTTTTTAAAGATTCATTTGTTTTTGAGAATGTTAATTACGATATTATAATATTATTATATTCAAATGTTTTGCTAATTAATCTAACAAGCTGTAATAAATTTGGAATAATGTATGAAGGTATACAAGAAGTTGATGATATTGATGAAGATGAAAACAATATTTATGAAGTTAAATGTTTAATTGGAAATCGAAAAGACGACCTATCACAATTTCTTGCAAATATGCTCAATATATGGATCTTTAATTGCTTGAAAAATACAAATTTAATTAAAATGGAAAAAAATATGATAAGTATATCAATAAACTATAAAAACATAATGAGTGAAACTATAAAATCAAGTGAAACAAAAATAGAAAATAACATAAATGATAAAAACTTCAAAAGTTTCATAAATACAGTTAAAGAAAAAGTAGAAAAACTATTTAATACACTTAATAAATAAATAATATAAAAATAATTAAAAATTATTCTTTAAAATAATATTTAATATTATATCATTCATATTTAGTATAATAATTAAATATCTCCATATAATCCAATATGAGAAATTGCAAATGGACATTTAAATCTTCCAGATGTTATTTTGATATATAATACAGAACTATTTTGCATTTCAATAGTAGCTGAGTTGTGTAAATTAATATTTTGAAAATATAATCCTCCAACAAACATCCATGTTTTTTTATTATAAGAAATGTATACTTTTAAACCTTCACATTTTAAATGATCCCAAACATGTTTATCATATATAAATGGCTTCACTTCTATTTTGTTAATTTGTTTCATCTCGGATAAAGTAAATAATATCGATCCCTTTTCATTAACAAATATTCCCTTTTGGCAAAAAGGAAACTTAACTTCTTCGATGTTTTTAATTCGATATTGCATATAATCGATTGTCTTCTCATTATTTTGGTCTTCTACTTCAAAATTATTAAGAAGATTTGTATAGCAATTATTCTTTAATAAATATTGTAATTTAAAGTCTTCAATAATTGTTTCAAAATCAGTTCGGAAATAATAGTTTAAATCCTCAATAAATATTTCATTGTTAGAAATTTTTCCTATGTAAGTATAATCATTATCAATAAAATATTTATTATTAGAAATCTTTAATATATCATATATAACTTGAAAGTCAGTAAAACTTCTGTCTATAAATATTTCAATAGTATCATTGATATTATTCTTATTCGAAAGATTCTTTAGATAAAGTTTGAAAATGTTATTTTTATATTTGCTTTCATTAATTGTTTGTGTTGATGTCATATATTTTTTTCCTCCAATATTTAATACAACTTTTTCGCTGTTATCTTGTATTTTTAGAACATTATTAACTTTATCTTTTCGTTCTCCTTTTAAAACTTTATTTAAATCAACAATAGATTCTTCTAAGGTTGTTCCAGTTACTTTCTTTTTACTACTTAAAAATCCCATTAGTTTAATATATTTTGTTGATAAATTAATATTAATATATTTATTAATATATATTTACTAATAAGATTTTATAAATATTATTTATAAATTACATCAAATTCATATCATATCATTTATTTGTAAATGTAATATAATATTAGTTAATAAGAGATAAGGCATCTAATTTTCTTATTAATTTATTGAATTTTTCTTCAAATATCGATTTCCTCTCATCTTCTGTTTCATATATTAAATTTTTTGAAAGCTATTAATATAGGTTAAAGATTAAATGATTAAAAATATTTTATTTACTTCATTATTATTTGATTTTTTAAGTTCACTTGATTCTCTCAAGTTTCCTTTCTTCTTTAAATTTAATATAGAACTTTTTAATGATTTAGCTTCTTTAATATCAGAATTGTCATTATTATCATTGTCAGAGTTATTATTATCTTCCTATTATAAAATAAATTTATCTTTTATATTTTTATATTTACTTGATTGTCACTCTTGCTTTGATTTTTATTGTCAAGTTTTTCGATAATTAATTTATTTGCTTCTTTTGTTAATTGCTTTAATTGACTAATTTCCCTTTTTATTTTATCAGTATAATTTCCTTCACTTTCTTCTTTATTTTTTTCTTCTTCTTTATCGTCCTGTATTTTCAGATCTACCTGATTTCTTTTTATATTATGATTTATACGGTTTTTATTTAAAACGGCTTGTGATTGTGATTGAGGTTGTGATCGAGGTTTAATAGAGAGAATTCAACTATATATAAAGAATATTTACTTTTGCATCATTTCGTTTAAATTACTCGTATTCATGTTATTGTTACCTAATAAATCACTTTGAAATAAACTAGGTGTAGAATTAGAAAAGTTAGGAATTGTTTGTGGGGACTTTACATTATTCATATATTGCTGCGAAAAAGGAGAAGTTTGCTTTGATTGATTATAAAGATTGGCTAATGCACCTAATTGTTGTTGTAATAGTGGCTGTTGCTGTTGTTGCTGTTGTTGTGATGACTTTAATAATCATAAATTAGTTTTTATAATTATTATATGAATTTACCAATAATTGATTAAGTATATCCGGTGAGCCATTGTTATTACTAACATTATTTTTTTGTCCATTTGACATACCTGAGAATAGTGGATTTAATAATGGATTGTTATTCATCTAAAATAAATATTTTAATATACATTATTCATTTGTTGAGATTTTAGCATATTTAAATAGTTGTTGAATAAATACTCCTTAACAAATTTTTGGAATCTTAATATAAATATAAGTAAGTTAATTCGATTATTAATTGATAATCATTTATATCTAATAATTAATAATTACCCTTCGGATGAAGTTAAATCAGAGTCTGGAACTAGATTATTATTAGCAAATTGAAAAAGAGAGGAATTCTATATAGAGTTAAGAAATTAAATGTAATTATTTACAAGGCTTACTGCTTTAGTACAATCAAAATATAATAATATGATTATAATCATATTATTCATTAACTTCATTGTTAAAATTTATTTATTAGAAATAAACATTAAAAAATATATAAAGAATATTTAAATAATAATCATATTTTAAATTACAATATAAGTTTAGTTTTATATTATAAAGATAGTGATTTATACAAATTGTAATCTACTAAATTATTTCTCGTTATCATTATCTAAATAAAACTCATTGTTTTCCTTTAGATTTTGTATTTTATACTTTTTTAAGAATATTCCTTTTTCTAATAATCATTAAATAAGAAATTTTACCTTCTAAATAAAATGGTCTGAATAAAACGAAAGCAGAAATAAACAGAAAGCCTTTAAAAATATTCTTCCAATTCCTCATATTTTTATTATCATATTTTAATTGGTTTATAATGGATATATGAAAATCATCTTGTAAATTATTAATAAATGATTTTTTATTCTTAATCAATTTTATATGGCTCATTTATTATATATAAAAATTAATATAATTTTATTAACTAAAAATGTCTAATGCTCAACCAACTATGAGGTCAAAATTAACAGACGTATTATAAACTTATTAATATTAGATTTTAAATTCAACACTTGGAGCATCTAAGACTACTAAATTTAATGATAGTGTAGTTAATGTAGGTTTAGAAACCTCTTATAGAAAAACAGAAGTTTTTGATCGTAATAGTTATAATAAAATAATAAGATAAAAATACTTATGAGCCAACAAATAGAAGTTATATGAAAAAAGATCTTGACTTCTCAAGAGAGTCTTTAATCTTACATAAACTAAAAAGTAAAACAAAATATTAAAAAATTAATTAAGAGCATCATATCGATCATAGTTCATCATTTGAAAATTTAAATTCTCTCCCGGGAAAAGGCCATCATAATCCTAAAATACAATTGAGAAGTAATTTAGTGTTGAATACTAAGTCAAATAGATCTGAGCTTCTTATTGAAGATTTGAAAGATTTAAAATCTTTTAGTCCTTTAAGATCTCCTTTAAATTCTAAAGTATTAGGTGTTAGTTCTACTGAGTATAACGCAGAATTTAATAAAGAGTTTGATAAAAAGTATTATTATTCATAATTAAATTTCTTAGTTTGAAAAACGTAATGACTAAAAATAACGATGTATTAAAAGACGCTTCATTTTCATTCATTGCAACAAACCGCTCAAATAAAAATAATGATCGCTCAAGAAGCAAAACAAAGGCTTCTTCAAAAGATTTTAATATAAGTACTTCAGGCTCAGCAGACCTTACAAGATTTTCTTCTAAGGAAGTTGTCGATAAAGGAAAAACAAAAATTAAGAAGGCAATTTCATTCATATCGTATTATTACATAATATTACTTTTAGTCAATCAATACTTCAAGAAAGTTCTAATTTAAAGTTATCACTAAATTCTCCTATAATCAATTTAAATAGACCATCATTAGAGATAAATAGCAAAACTTATTTTGCTTATTCTCCCACTTATTTTATGAAGGATAAGAAATACAAGAAAGAAAATGTTAAAGATAATGTTAAAAATCCAAGAGTTTATTACGATAACTATTTAACTAATATTCAAGAAATTTTTAGCAACAAAGGTCATGATAAGACAAAGGGAATGTTAATTTCTTCTAAAAATTCTCACAAACCATCTACAAGCAGATTTGAACCAACTTTAAAAGGAAAGAATGAAACTAGTAGTATTATTCATTCCAAATTAGGTAAATTATTAATTTAAGTTGTAGAAAATCTAAAAATAAACAGCATGTTTCAACTAATAAAATAAAAAGAATATTTGAAATGAAAGAAATAATATTTAATAATTTTTTAATATACTACTATTCTTTTTTAATTGCAATAAATATTTAAATAATCACTTAATAACATAATTACTATTTATAAATTGCTTAATAAATAATTTATTAGTATAAGTTTAAAATTATATAATATAAAAAGAAAAATCAATTCATATCTTCAATTCTTATTTTATTTGGTTTTGAGGGTGATTTATCTTTTGAATTGCTTTCTTGATCTTTATCTTTTTTCTGAAGTTTTTTAGGTGACTCTTTCAGTTCTAGACCTTTTATATTTTGATCAATAACATATCTTTTTTGATTACTAGCTTCTTCATTTAAGTCAAGATTTACATTAACGCTTATGTAGTTAGTATTATTAATTTCTTGGCTATTTGATATTTGTCCTTTATTTAAAGTATTTGCACTATTATTATTTGTATTTATATTCAATTTATTATTATAAGTATAGGAATGAATCGGTTCGACATTTACTTTATTTATTTCTAATCTTTCTGACTCAATACTAGTAACCTGATTTTGTAATTTCATTAGTCTATATAATTCTTCATCTTTATCTTTTTTATTCACTATGTTATCTCTGTTATTATTTTGATTGTTATTATTGTCTTTATTTATATTTGCATCTTGAAACTTTTTTTCAATTTTATCTATATGTTGACTTATTTTCTTTTTGACTATGATATTTGTTGGTGAGTGTGGGTTTAAATTGTTGTCATATGCTATAGTATTATGTTCATCATTTTTAATATTGTGATCTGTATTTCTTATATTATCTTCATTTTCAACAAAATTATGTTCTGTATTTCTTTCCATATTTGTTCTAATTTGTTCATTTTGTGAGTTATCTTCTTGTTTCTTAGTTTCTTCATTATTTTCATCTTCATCTAAACATTCTTTTACATCAGAAAGCTAAAATAATTGTAGTTTAAATTTCTAATAATTACATTATATAAAGCCTCTAGATAAGACTTTGATTTATTAAATTCTTTACTCCTTTTATCCAGAAATTGATTATATGTTAGACTCATTAGTTTTTTATTTCTAAAGATTTATTAATTTGTTTACGAATAACAGCAGCAATTAGACCAAAAAGTATTATCCATATAAAAATTAAGCCAATATTTTGTAAATATTATTGATAAGGCTTTTTTCGGAATTGTTCCTATCTCTGACTGAAGCAAAATCATAGTACCAAATTTAGAACCCTTATCTTCAATATAAAACTCTCCATTAGTAAGATAAATAGTTGAATGATGTCTACTAACACTTATATCAGTCATTCTAATATCAGAACTATTAGCTCTACCCTAATTAATTGTATTAAATTTTTATTTTACTAAACTAACACTTTTCTTTTCGTTCATATCAATAATATAAATAAATCTACTTTCATGTTTATGTCTATTAACACTTTCAAGCATCATAAAATTTGAATCGGGAGTTTTTAATTCAACAAGATTGATCAATTTTCCATTGATTTTAACAATATCTATTTGATATTAAATTTTATATAAAATAATTAAACCTGCAATATCTTTTTTGCATATATCGCACTCTAAGCTTTTAAAAATATGGACAATTAAAAAATTCAATGTTTTTGTAACAACTTTTGCTTTGAACCTAATAAATTGTTATTATTGTATAGTTATTTATATTATTGTTTTATATAATACCAATGTCTTAAACATTCTAAATGAATGTATTTACAACTACCAATACAACTACATGGACTTATAAGTGGGTTGTCATCTTCATTTTCACTTAAACATACTCTGCAAGTTGCGTTGCTCTTTACCTTTACTTCGTACTTACTATAATAATTAAATATATGTATCATATGCTTTTTAATTATTACACTCTATCAAAAGCTTTAAATTGATCATTATTGTTATTGATATTATTATCACCTTCTATAGCATCACTTCCTATTACATCATTATTATGAACTTCATCTTCATCTAAGTCTTTGTCACTAATTGTCCTGCTTTTATTATGTTCTTCATCTACAATTCCATCAAGACCTTGCTTTCCATCTTTTCCTATAGGTTTTGTTGATTGGAGATCAAGAACTTTAAATGTAACTTTCCCTAATCTAACAATATCTCCTTTTCTCATTTTAAAACCCTAAGAATAATTATAATTTAATTTATTATTTAATAATTATACATGCGAGTTATTAAACTCTGTATGTTTAACAACTAACCAAGGTCTGAAATCTAAATCTTTTGGTTGTGCTTTATTTTCTTCAAATTTGAAAATAAACATATCATCATCTTCTAATGAAATACTTGCTATATTTTGTGATTCTTTAAACATAGTTTTTTCTCCGTCTTCAACAAAATGACACGCCCTTTCTGTACCAACTAATTTCCCTTGACCTGTTATTAAGGTCTCACTTTGGTAATGATCAAATGATTCATAATTAAAAATGTTATTCATATCATTTTTGGAAGTTTTAGTAACAACATCTATACTAATACAGTTTTAAAAGTTTAAATACTTAAATTTTATCATTTACTTATTTAATATTATTATTACTGAAATAATATTAATTTATATAAAAAAATACAATAAAAAAATAAGTTATTATTAAGTTTTAAAATATATTACAAAGAAAATTCATAAAAATATATATTAAATATTGTTTAAATTAACTTCTCTACAGAGGAAGTTAATACATTCATATGTGATAAAATTGAGTTAATAATCACATTATCTTGATAGATGTTTTGAACGATGACGTTATAGGTATTAAATTGTTCTTGTATTTGATTGTATAAATTTCTATCAAAATTTTCCGTTTTATTGTTTTTATTATCGTTGAGATATTCGTTAATAATCTTACCCTTTGGATTGTATTCATTAATTTTATTATCATTATAATTTTGAATTAGTTGAGCTATTTTACTACAATTATCGAAATCAATAACATCAATGTGTTTCACTACAAACTTCGATAAATAAGTGTAATTTTTGCGCTTGTTTATAATATCGTCGCCTATGACAAATTTTTTAAAAAAAGTAATAATTTTATTCTTCATAAGTGGAAATTCATTAATATTATTATTTTTGGTATTATTGTTAATATTATTATTTAAATTATTTTCTTGTATTGATGTTGTAAGTTCATTTGAAACCAATTTATACATAGTATTATGCGATGAAACTTTAGTTTCTTCATTATATTGAATCATTTTTTTATCATTAGATTTATTCAACTTTTTTTCTTTGCTAAGTATTTCTATTATTAACCTTTTAACTTTACTAAGGATGCAAACTTTTTTACCACATCCATGATCTTTACTTTTGCATATTCTACTTATTTTGAATAATTTTCGTATTATTCTTTTCTCTTCTTTCTTACGTTTAATAGTTCCAGTCTTTCTTTCAGTTTGGAGCAAACTTTTTGCGGAACTATAATTTATATCTAATAATTTAGAAGCTTGAATTATACTCATATTTTCTTTATCAATCTATTAAGTAAAATAAAATTAACTTACATATTCTTTGAGTTTTAACCTATTTTTATTGGGAATTTTGTTATAATGATTTGGTCTATTAATTGGCTTATCACTTGATTCAGACATCTATTTTTTTGTTGGTGTGTAGTAGTTTAAATTATACAAAATTTAATTCATTATTTATTATTATTAAATAATACTGTCTTAAATTTGGATAACTGTTTTATTTATATAAGTTTATATATAAATGTCAGATATTAGTTACTACAAAGCGTTTTAGACTCAAATATAGGCTAAGTTTCTCTATATTTTAGAACATAATTTAATTTATTCATTAGGCAAATCAATAGTGAAAAGAAAATGTAGCCATTTTAGCAGTATAATTTGTTTCTATTTTCAATAGGATTTAAAAGAAATTTAGGTAAAACATAAATTATATAATAAATAATATTAGAAATTTACCGATTATTAAGAATTATTTAATTTAATAGAAACAATTAATATTTTTATTTACAGTATATTCTATTATAATATAAATTCATAATTAATATATTTTAAGTAGATATCTTCAAGGTTGATTTACCAATTTTAAATATTGTACCATCTTTAATTTCATATGAATGGGAAGCAAATATCCATGTTCCGTTTGAACTTGGTTTACCTTTTTCGTTTCCGTCAATTAACCTCCAAAGTCCAATATTTTCATCATATATAAAACAAGCATGGACTCTAGAAAAAGACTTATCTTCTTTATATGATATATCACAAGAGACATCCCTGCCAACTTTTACTATATTTTTATGTTCGCCGTCAAAAAAATAAGTTCTATACATTATTTAATTGATAAATTTACTCTTCGTTAGGTGAAGATTTTGAATACTTTTTTATAATTTCTAATGATTTCCCTTTTGCATTTATTTGAAAGTACTTCTCACCAATAGCAATTAATTCAGTTGTTTGAATATAAAAATCACACTGTACTTTTATAATAATAGGTGATGATGGACCAATATTTGTTTTATCTTTAAAAGCCTTTAAATAAAATGCGTTTGTTTCTAAAGTAGTTTTAATAATTGTAATGTTAATAATCAATACAACTTATATACCTTTTTTATAAAATATAATAAAGACTATATCCCCGTAATCAATTTCTGATTCCTCCATATTCAAAACATAATCATTAATTATCTTATTATCCTAAAGCAATATTTAATTATAGTTTTTACCTTTTTAGCACTAGTTCCAAAAAAAGCAATACCGTCATTTTTCTTTCTTTCACTATTTATTAAACCCATTGCATTCATAAGTAATTTATTATTAAATAGAATATTTCCTTCAATTTCTTCAATTAGTAATGTAGGCGCAACGACAATATCTCCTTCATTAAATGATCTTGTATTAAGTCTACTGCCATTTACTAGTTCTGAATCTTCAAAATTCTAATAAGTTATATTAATATTTATTATTAAGTTTTATATGTTACCCATTTATCTTTTATAGTATTTTTATTTCCGAAACTCTTATTTTTAAACGAGATAGAAGAATTAAATTCATGTCTTATTTCATTTTTGACCTCTGATTTTATAATTTCTGTTTGTTTTTGTTCAGCTTTTTTTTTTAGTAGTTCACTCATTTTAAAGGAATTATATGATTCATTATTTAATTTCTTGCTTTTTCTGTCTTGACTATCAATTTTATCACTTTTATCATTTTTATTTATTGCTTTATTAATTTTTACTCTAACATCTTCTAATGTTGTATTTTCTTTGGTACTTGAAATGTTTTTATCATAACCCTCACCTTCGCCTTCGCCTTCTTCTTCGTATTTCATTTTAAATGTTTCATGTAACATAACTGAGTCTAATTTAACATTAGGACAGCAACAGTTCTTATAAATATTAAGTTAATTATAATTAGTATGATTGTGTATATTACAAACATATTCATTTTTACTTTCTATTGATTATTTATTTATAAATAATAATTAGAAATAATATACATTTAAACGCTTAATAAGCTGATTGATTATTTATATATAAACAGTTAGATTAAACAAAACATTTCAATACTTTCAATAAACAATTTAAATTTATTAATTAAAACTTATTTTATTTCAATACCAACATCAGTTAAAGTTTTTAGAACTTTTTCTTCGAGTAACTTCTTATCCATTTTCATTATATCATTTATTATATTTTTATTATTACTTCCTTGAATTATGTATAATCCGTAGTTAGCACAACTCCATTGATTTTCTTTCTCTTCAGATTTATATGTTGTCATTGCTTTAAATTCATTTTCTTCTTTTTTATGAAGAAATTTAGCATCTAATAATTTTTCAAATATGCCTAACTCTCCTACTTTATCTTCATAATCATTTGTATAGGAAAATATTGTTACAAAATTAAACTTTAAAATTTTGCAGAGATCAACAATCCAACTGATAGTTAACTTTTTATAACCAGCTCCGAATCCTGTATTTAGTCCTGCGAAAATTACATTAGTTTTTGAAAAGTCTAAAGCATATTTTTTCAAATAGTCTCCTGTGTTACCAGGTATAAAGTTGTAAATTAAATTTTTACTGTTTTTACTTGTATATGTATTAGTGCTTGTAATTTCATCGCCGGAAAAGAATATATTTACTATTATATCATTATTTTCGCTTCTTTCTTTGATATAGAAATATATTTCATCAAAGTAGTTAGTTTCTAATGCTATTCTTTCTTCCGCTCTTGCCGAAGCTCCTATTATTACTATATTTAATATTTTTTCTTTTAAAAATGAGCTTTGCTTTTCAAATATTGTATTTAAGCCAGAGATAACTGTTAAGGGGAAAGACATAGCGTCTAAGAAGAAAGGCTCAAGTTCAAAAGTAACTCTATTACTGATAAAGGTTGTCCATTTTTCTGTTGAAAGAGTTAGTTCTTTATAGAAGTTAGAGTTTGGAGGAAGAAGTACTGGAAATTTAATCCCTTGTTTCCATCTAAAGGTACCTAAATATTCATTTTGAATTAAGTCTCCTTCTTCTCTAATCATTTTTCCATATTCTACACCAAGTGTTTCACTTTTTTCTTTACTTAAATCAATATCCATTTTTTAAATTATTGTATATTATATACTAGTTATTAGTTAATATGATTAGTTTAAAATAATTCAAGTATTAAATTTATTATAATATAATGAAAGTTTTAAGAAATATATATTTAATATTAGGTTATATTGATTAAGTAATATTATTATTAGCTTTACAAATGTATGCTTCATTTATATAATAAAAAGTAATATATTATTAATTCTTATATTAAAATATTTTGTGTTTTTAATTTTATAATAATAAATTACTATTAATTTTTATAATTTTTTATTAAATGAAGTTTAAGTTTATTCTAACAATTAATCTGATAAAGTAAAATTATTCTTTATATTATAGCTATTTAATCTGCTTTTCTTCTTTTACGACTATTATCTCAAATAATATTTTAAATATTCATAAGCAATATGGTCAAAATACTTATTACAAAGGTTCTTTTATTACTTTAAACGACCATATAATGCTAAAATCAAATTCAAAATTATCAAATCAAGAAGGAGCATTTGAAAGATCAATATCTAAAATAAAAGTTAAAAATAAAGGAATTGTAATTATATTTATATTTATAACAATTTAATTTTTTTATTAAAAGGTTCGATACACTAGAGATGGTAGACTATGTGCTGATGTTTTTGTAAGTGGGGGTCAAACATTTTTTGATTGTACTAACATTAAATCACCAGATGGTGAGCAGAGTAATTTAGAATGGTGTTATGTTGAAAAATCTGCAAGTAGTCATAGTGATTGGGGATATTGTGAACCAGTTATGAATTATGATAAAGTCCGTGATTATAATTATAATGAAATGAAGACAATTACACAAAGTGCAATCGAAACAGATTATATTATTAAGCCGAATCTAGTCCCGGCTAAAAATGCTTTAGATGAATTAGAAAAAATAAAAAAGGATTCAGGCAAATTATTTGAAAATATCGAAAGCTTAAAATTTTCATTATATGAAATAAATGAAAAATTACGAAATTTAGAAGATGATCAAACTATGTGCGACCAAATCGAACAAAATATAAAAAAATTAGAGTTAAA
>Ga0100378_1002719_pt1 | contig 17409 bp, 18 predicted proteins | sample CryGeymeta201502_FD_81535 | JGI IMG/M metagenome (GOLD analysis project Ga0100378, IMG submission 81535) | Groundwater microbial communities from Crystal Geyser aquifers in Utah, USA - Crystal Geyser metaG 2015-02 | ecosystem: Environmental > Aquatic > Deep subsurface > Groundwater | place: USA...
AAATAAATATTGTAGAAAGTATTTAGTTTAGCAATCAATCTTCCTACTTCCAAATATTTAAACATTTTCTATTCTTCTTTACTTATTCTAATTTCTAAACGAAAGAAGAAAGAGATGAGCTACTGCAAATTTGATGATTTAGTCTTTAATTGTTTTAAAAATATTTACAATGAAGATTTTGAAAATTTAGACATTGATATTATTGAAAGACTTGCTTTATTTCTATCTCATTTTATTGCAAATTCAAATAATGATTTTGATTATAATATGTTTAAAGATGTATTTAACACAGCCCCAACGAAGAAAAACCACTACTTTGTAAGATTGTTATTAGAAAAAATACATTATAATAACTCCAAAAAGACTAACTTTTGTTTAATAATCAATGATAAATTCAAAAATTTCTTACCAAGCGAAAATACTCCTAATTGGAAGTAAATCTAATATAATTAATTTACTTAATACTTACTTAATACTTACTTAATACTAATTTTAGATATAATGACCCAACAGAACAATATCATTACGAAGTTCAAGTTATTACCGACAATATTGTTAATAAGAAGGAGTTTTATAGCTGGACTGTCAATCAAAATTTAAACAATGAAGAGTTTTTAATATTATTCTTTGAGTCTATGTTTTACTCTAAGTCAAAAACATTTACTCATTTAAGAGAATCAATATTCTTTTATAAGGATGCTTTATTAGCAAATTTAAGTAGTAAAGAAAAACAAATGATGTGTTTAAATTGTTTATACAATATTTGGAATAATTCAAATGTGTATTTTAAATATGTATTTGAATTGTTGATTGAGTCAAGTTTTATTGATTATAGTAGTGCGACTACTTGGATAATTGAAAAATTGAAAAAGAGTATGTTTATTATATTATAATTTATACATTAATTATCCGATATGTACAGCTAACCAATAAATCAAATAAACCATATTTATAATATTTTAGACTTTGATGAAAGCTATTCAAATTATATTCTATTCGAACTCCTCAATTTTATATTCTCAAATTTTAACTCAACTCCTACACTACTTAAGAATTACCTTTCTAATGAGAGAGAAAAGCTAGCACAATCAGAAGAAAGCAATCATTCTTCAATAATAAAAGTAATAGAAACACTCGAAAGTAGAATTGAAACTCATAAAGTAAAGGAAAAAGCAATTTTTATAGAAATTATAGAGGTAATATAAGCGAATATAATTTTAGGGATATATTTCATTATTTTGTTTACATGAGTCAAGTTTTATTACTGAAAAGGCTATTCAATTTTTAAGAAGGAATCATTCATTTGCATTAAAGTATAAAAGTGATTTTGTAGAACTTACAAAAAGTAACAAAAGTTTAGTTGAGTTATCTGCATTTTTTAGTTCGTTAGACTAAATATTTGATAATACTTAAATATTTCTAAGTTAATAATTTAAATTATGATGATTACAATTAAATTATTATTTTTATTTGTTTTATTATTAAAATAATAAACTTTAATGACAAACACATTTATTGTATGGGGAGATAAAAAAACTAGTAGCTTGACAGAAGAAACAAAATTTAATCGGAAAGAATATACAAATTTACAGCAGCATTTTAAAAAAGAGTTTGAGAAAGTATATGCGAAAGATAATGCTTTACTATGTGTTTCAGAAGGAAATTTATATCAATTTGGAAGATTCAATTTTGAAAACAATTATAGCAATGAAAAAGAAAAAAAGGAAGACAATATAACTCTTATTCCAATTGAACTTAAACATAATAATAAAGTAAAAAATATTGGATTAGGTAAACTAAACTCCTTTAAAATTAATAAAATTATTAACATCATTAAAAAATCTCAGGAAATGATCATGTTTTAATATTAACCATCAGTGAAAGATTATTTTCATGGGGAGACAATTATTATGGACAACTAGGCTTGGGTAAATTAATGATTCCATGGGTCAAAAAACCAGAAGATGTGTATTTCACTGATAACCTTAAGAGTATATTCGCATATAAGGATAATAGCTTCGCAATTGACTGTAATAATTCATATAATAAACACATATAATTAATATAATATTATATTTACTAATAGGTAATGATAATCTTTGGGTTTGGGGAAGTAGTCAACTTATAGGTCTACCTATAAAAGGAAATGTCTTTAAGCCTATTCCTGTTATTAAACATTATTTTATTGAAAAATTAAAGATAAATGATGATAGAATTATTATCAGCGCTATGAATCTAGAACAACATAAGATAAAAAAAAGTATAGAAGAAAAGTCAGGAAAGGATGCCAACAAAATTGAAAAAGAAAAAGAAAAGGAAAGAGATATTAAACCAGTAACTGAGAAGAAAAAAGATACTAAAGAGACAACTGAAACAGAAGATCAAACTAATGCATATTTAAAGAGTGTAAGAGAAGATTTATTCAAATTGGATGAAACTTTGAGAAATGTATATAGAAATATTAATATTAATATTATGATAGATGTTTAATTTATGTGAAGATAGAAATGATAAACTTCTTAATAATAAGCCTAAAGTAAGTTTGACTCCAATTAGAAATTACATTGCAGAGTAATTAATTATTAATTAAATATAGAAATAAAAATATATTTAATTCTCAAAAATTTGCAAACTTCTGGGAAATCATAACAAACTTAAAATTAGAAAACATAGGAGGTAGTAATCAACAACCTAAACCTAATGTCCAAAATCAAATTGACTTTTTTATTGCAGCTTTAAATGCATCTGTAATAGAAATATTTGGAAAATTTGAATTAGATGGACTATATCAAAGAATACTAAATTTGAAAAAAGGAGTCCAAACAGAAATATTAAAATTAGAATTATTGTCTAAGAAGAAAAATTACGAATTTGTTGAATTTTATAAGAACTTGGTACTAAATACTTCTTAAATTACTTAATATTAATCACTTATTTGCTATTATTAGACTGTTTTATTAGATAACTATCAAAAATACAAAATGACAGAGCATCTTGTCCATTTTTGTGCCATTTTCTTTTTCCTTCTCAAAAATCTTAAGCCGTTAGTTACGATGATAGCTCTTGATATGATAATCGAAAAGAAAATTATTATTGATGGAGAATCGGATTCAGTCGATTACTTAGATAAAAACATAGAAAGGAAACTATACTTCATAGAACAATTTTTACAGGTATTGATATATCTTAATTTATCGTATATAATTCATAAGGGTTCATTATTCTTAATTAATAAATTTGATTTAAAATTTGCTCAAATTAATGAAAGTTTATTTGGAGCTTGTGAGAATATAGATATATTTGAAGATAATGATAAAATTATATGTAAGTATATGATAAACACAACTGACAATATTAAGAATATATTTGTTCAATATCTGAAAAGTTTTATTGCAACGAAAAAATTAAGTGAGAAGAAAAACGCAATTAAATATATTTATGACCAATTTAAGGTTCTTGAAGTTTTGCAAAATTATTTAGTTACTATAAGTTTATCTGATATTTACCTAGAATTTGACAAAAAGTCTGTCAATTTACAGAAGACTAAAAATAAAAATGCAGTATCTTTAAGCTTAACAGATAAAATTGATAAACTCAATAAAACTATTAAGAAGATAAAAACATTTATGAAGATCAGTACAAATCCTATCAATCCTCAAAATAGAGATATACTATCAAGAGAATTGGTTAACTTATTTTGTACATGTGTTTTAAGCAATGCTAATATAAAAAAGACAATTATTCACTTACTGGTAAATAAACTATTTTATTTAATAGCATTCGATAAATATGAAAAAACATTGGGATAGAAGTTGAGCTAATCTTAAGTTATTAGATATTTAAGATATTTAAGATATTAAGATTTTAAGAAATTAAGATATTATTTAAGTAGATTTAAGTAAATAAAGCTATTAAAGTAATGAGATTATTTAGTAAATTAATTAACCAATTACTATAACTTCTTACTTTATTTTAATTAATTGCTAAATTGTAATTTGTTAACTTAAATACATTTATACTTAACTAAATTATTATTTTAATAATTATTAATTTTTATAATAAAAAGAATGAAGTACATGTTAATTTTAGTTGTTTTAATATCTGTAACAGGACTATTACTTGGTAAAAATGGATTAAGAGCTAATCATCCAGACCCATCTTATAACCCAATAAGAAGCGATTGGGTTTCAGGATCAAAAGTTGACCTTCCAATCCAACATTCAAAAAAATTAGGAAACAATAACAAAGCCTTGATTGATCATCATTCGTACAGAGATGTTACTAGACAATTACACAAAAAAGCTTTACATAAGAAATAATAAATTGAATAGCATATAAGCATAACTAATTTGAAATAAATTTATTTCTGAAACAAAACTTAAAGTTTTATTATTCATTTTATATTGTTATATTGTTTATTGTAATTTTTATATATAGAATTTTAAAATATAAGTAATATATTTATAATACAATAATTGCTATTAAAATCTATTAAATAAATTATATTTTATATGTTTAATAGTCTTACTTGTAAAAACATACATTAATGTTAGAAACTTCTAATTACATCTTTAATAATTTGCTTATAATTAATTTTATATTGATATTATATATTTATAATAAGAAAGCAATTACTTCAAAAATTATATTATAATTCAAAATATATTCACTTAATAATAAAGTTTAATAATGTTAATAAGTACTATAACTATACGTACTACACTTGCTTTTCTCTTTCTTCACGACACACCTGAGAAGTTTGAGAAGTTTGTGCTAGTTGAGATGCCTGTGAATTCCGATAAGCCTGACATGATAACAAAAACTGAGCCCAATTATCATTTTTACTTTCTTTATTATTTATTACTAAATCTGAATCTTCATTTGACATGCTAAAATTAAATATTTTATCAAAAGTTATCTTTGAAACCTTTTTACAAATAAGCTCATTTATATATTCAGGTATATTTATATTGTCATTTTCGTCTTTAACATCAACCTTAACATCGTTAGTTGCAAAATTAAATCTGGAACAATCTCTTTTTCTATATAATTCCTTTCTGTTAAAGCAATTTTTGACTTTTTGGTCAGATTCACATTTTGGACTTTCTGTTTCTGTTTCTGTTTTATTAGTATTTGTATTGATTGTATTATCTTTGTTATTGTCTTTGTTATTGTCTTTATTATTAATTTCATTTTTATCAAAACTTTCCTTATTAACTATTTTACTACCTGTACTACTATTATACACTTCATTTTTATCAAAACTTTTTGTATCTTTTCTATCTAATAGAGATGAAGAATAAGTCGGTTTATTATTTGCTTTGTAGTTAAAATTATCTGAATAAGACTTGTATATTCCATCGTCTTCTTTTTGATTATCGTAATAATAGCCATTTCCGTAATCTTCTTCGTTGTAATATTCATCGTCATAGTATCCATTTCCATTATTATTAAAGTATATATTTTTACTGTAGGAAGAATATGAGTTATTGTTATAGTATTTTGTTTTTTTATAATTTTTATTTTCTAAGTCATGTTCAATTACTATTTCTTTTGTGAATATTGTTTCAGTACTAGGTAAATAGGTTTTTCCTTTTTTTACAGGATTTAGTATTTTCTTCCGATTTTCTGGTGTAAATATATCAGCTATTTTAATGGCAAATAATTGTTGTTCGTAAAATATATTTTTGTTTGAATTCATATCATCCTATTAATATGTAAAGTAATATTAGTAAATAAGCATATAATTAAGGTAAAAGACATACTCTGTTTATTATATCACTTTCATCAGCAATCGAATGTAAATATAAACATTCTTTATTAGGACAATCAAGAGTTTTTAAAAAGAATGAACAATATCTTATATTTTTATTTCTTTAATTATTTTTACTTTGTTGTTCCAAATGAAGCTCTTAATAAATGTTCATCTGCAATAGTATTATCTATTGATAAAATACATATGGAGGCCTCTTGTGGCTGAGAATATGTAATATAAGCAGAGTAACTAGGACCATTTGGTCCATTTGGATTATATGCTTTTGTTTTATTTACTACTATTTTGGTGATTTGTCCATATTGTCCAAAATATTCATATTTACCCAAAGTCTATATTTTATATTATAATTATTGTTATTTACCTTTTCAGAAGAAATATTTGATGATAAACCTATTACATATACTAAGTGTTTTTGAATTATTCTTACATTTGTGAGTTTCGACAAAATAACTACTGGCTTTTTATTCGAATCTGTTTTAACTGATTTCTTTTTAGTATTTTTATCTGGTGTTAAATCGTTTCTTGACATCTTTATTTAGAGAAAAGATTATTAAGAATTATAATTATTCAATAACATTATAAAATTATATAAATATTATAAAATTTAATAAGAATAATAAGACTATAAATAATATATTTGATGTTGTAATAAAAGGAAACTACTCTATGATACTATATTAACATTAACTGCTAAACAACTTAAAATATTTCATTCCATTCCTTTCTTTATTATTTTATAATTTCATTATACTTAACAATATATAAAATATATAAGTATAAAAATTATAAATATTATTTAATTATAACAACAATATTATTCCATTATATAATTTCTTTATCATTAAGATTATACTAATTTTCTTATAATTATCTTGAAATTATCATATTTTACTAGTTTATCTTGCCATCATTTTATTATCACGCATTGATGCATACATTTTATCAACGAAAGTTCCAATAGCTCTTAATTTATCAGCTTCTACTGATGCTTTCATTCCTTTCTTTAGTGCTTTTGAAGCAGCTTTGAAGTTATTTTGATCACAAGCAAAATTAACAAAAAAGTCAATAAAGCCTCTACAGTTTATTGTAATATATTTAACACCTTGAGTAAAGTCATTTGCACTTTGTTTTGCTTTATAGTCAGCTGATGCATGTTTAGTAACTTTCTTTAGGAGTTCTAAATAACTCTTCAATAATGGAGATTTCATGGAAGTTTGGAATTTTTTACAATATCCTCCTATTTTATGTTCCATTTCGGAAAATTGTCCCCATTTAGTTTTGCTTCTTTGAGCACCTAATCTTCTATTAACTTCTGATCTTTCCATATCATAACTTAATTGTAAGAAATTTGTTTTTCCTCCTTTGGCTTTACCACCATCTTTCTTTAAACTTGTCCTTAAGAATTCTTTTACTTTATTTTTTATTTGGCAATAAGTATAGTATTCACCTTTTAATGTTGGAAGAACTTCTGTCATAATAGGTTCAATTGCTTTAAAACTATCAATCGATTTTGCAAAATCAGTTGAGGAATCATCTTTCCATTTAGAATCTTTACTATCATTTAAGACATTCATTTTAATATCAAAGTCTTTTAAACCTTCTAAAAAGCTATCATATTTATTAACTCCTTTTGCTTTAATTGAGTTTGTTGATAAAAATAGGCAACCGAATATTACTACGAGAAATATTAAAAACTTTGTTTTTAACTTCATTAAATTAAATTTAATATTATTATTTATATATAATTATAACAAAATAAAATAATACATAATTAACACTAATATAGAAAAACTTAATATAAGCCTATTCACATTAAAAACTTAGAAATATCTATTAATAATTCAAATTATAAGAAGGAAATATTAAACTATTAGTTAGCACTTGATCCAAAATCTTTAAACATTAGACATATACCTTTTCCGAAGTTTTCTGATTTAAATGCTATATCAGTGGCTTTTACGGCCTCAAACATGAAATTAAAAGCATCGCTTAATTCTTTATGTCGGCAAATTGCTTCTGTAAATATATCAATAAAACCTGAAATTCCTCCTATCATTATTTTAATATTTGCTTCAAGGTTTGTAATAGTATTGATAAATCCTACTGTTGCTGTTTTAATTGATTTATGACATACTAAATGCTCGTTTAATTTTACTGTAAGTGCACAGTTTAATAAATCTTTAGTTTTATTATATAATGTTTGTAAAAGTGGTGCAATATCATCAAATGCACTTTTTGTTTTAGCCTCAGTAAAAACTTTTCTGAATCTTCTAACTCCAGTTTTCTTTTTGAGAAATTCTTTTACTTGGGCTTTAAATTGACAACTTGAATCTAGTTCTGGATTTAAAAACTTAGAGATTTTTTTATATTCATCGATTGCTGCTTCAAATACTCCAGTACATGCGGTCATTTCTGTTGATGTTTCTGATTTCCAGTCTGCTGCTAGGCATGAATCAATATCTTTCACATTTCCTCCAATTTGTTCTACACATCCATGAGCGAATTTGTAATATGGATTATTTGGACTAATTTTTCTTTTTCTATCATTTTTTAATGAATGTTCGTTTGCAAAACATATACTTAACACACTTAATGATAAAAACAATATTATAATTGCCTTAGACTTCATTTTTTAATATTATAAATTTATATAATTGTTTGTTTTAAATAAATAATTATATATAAATTTAAGGTAAATATTATATATTCAATGTAAATTATGTATAATGATTAATTTTAAAAGATGTTTAATCTTAGTAAATAATTAAATGTTTTATCAATTTATTTATTAACTTTTAATAAATGTTTATTATGTTAATCTTATACTTATTCATGTTTATATTATGCTTTCTTATCTTTCTTATCTTTCTTTTTATCTTTCTTACCTTTCTTAGTTTTCTTTTTATCTTTCTTTCCCTTCTTTCCTTTCTTTTTATCTTTCTTTTTTGAGTCTTTAGGTTTCTTCTCTGGGGGTGGTACTGGGCTATTTGTTCCTAAAATACCAAGAGCGTTTCCGTTTTCCTTCCACCTACCATATTTATCTTTCGAAATAGCACCTCGTCTAAAATGTTCAATAGCTTTTTTGAAATTTTCTTTATGACACATACTATCAACAAAGAAGTCAATATAATCACCTTTTGATTTTGTCATTTGTTTTAAACTTTTATTAAATTTATCAACATTAGCAATAAAGCTTGGTTTAACCTTTTTAGTTTTTTTCAAACACTTGAATACTTGCTTAGCTCCTTTTACTATTGGAGATTTTACTAAATCTATTGATTTTTGTAAGAAATTTCTACTTTTTAGCTCATCTAAACATTTATCAACACCATTTTTATGTTGAGGTTTAGGAGTATATTCAACAAAGACTTTAGCAAATCTATTAATTCCACTACCTTTCTTCATATAAGTTTTTAAATCCTGTTTGAAAGCTTTACAAGGTAGAACTGTTGATTGATCAATATGATTGTAAACAGATTGGTAATTTCTATTGTTATCTCTAAAGGCTGCTTCACTTCCGACATCATCGGTCGAATCTCCCTTTTTCCATAATTTTAGCATACAACCGTCTAAGCCTTCGTGGTCGTCCATATTAGCATCTAAGTGGGGTAATAAGTTACACATAAATCCATAAAATTGATTTTTTTTGTTCTTTTTTGAGTTACATCCTGCTTTAGGATAATGTTTCTTTCCTTTTGATTTATTTTTATCTTTTGATTTCTTTTTAGATTTTGATTTCTTTGTCTTAGATTTCTTTGTTTTATTTGATTTAGCACCAGCAGGAGGTATTTTTGTTTTACTTTCAGCAGCAACAACAGCTGATTTTCTATTTGCTGCATTTTTATGAGGATCAGCGACTGTTTTAGGTTTTTCACAAAAGTTTAGAATTAGTACACATGATAATACTAATAAAATAGTAAGAACTTTATTAAACTTCATTTATAGTTTAATTAAAAAACATATAATATAATAAAATGATTATATGATTATATGTATTTATAACAAATTAATTATTAAATGTCAGTAGTATTTCAAGTATTTCAAATATAAATAATAATTAGATCGATCCAAACTTTTATGTTAATTTTACAATGCATAAACAGAAAGTCGCCCAAGAAAATAAACAACAAAAGGTAGAAATAAAACCAGAAAAAAAAGTTCATGCAGTAGGTTCAACCATTACCTTAAAAGTATAAATAAATAATAAATTAAATAATATTTATAGTAATATAAACTTAAACTAGGACTTAGACAACAAATTAAAGCAGTATACAGAAGAATACCGAAATATTTTACTAAAAGCTGAGAAAAAATTAGACGAGATTAATACTCAAAATACTGAAATATTAAATATTGTATCAAATAAGTCAACAATTGTTAATCATAAAATTCAAAATGTGAATGACAATTGTTTTGATATTCACAATGATTTAATTGATTTAATGAGTCATATTAAACCTAATAAAATGGCAAATTATGGAAAGTTAAAAGAATTATATATTGAATGTGAACATAAATATAAAAATGTATTAGATATTTGAATAGATAATCATTTTAATTAAAACTTGATTGATTTGTTTAATTTCTTTATATTCGCTATAATTATATTTATTTAATTCTTATAACAATAACAATATTAATAGCAATAACCTTTATGATTAATTTTATTATAAATATTAACACAATGGAAGATTTAGTAAAAAATTTAATATAACACTAATATAGAATAGCAGAGGACTTACCAATATAAAATCACAAAATTTCATAATTGCTTCAAACTTATACTTTACACTTTTTTCAAGAAACTTCAATGATCTTATTAATGTAATTATCATAAACTTTTAACAATAATAAACATATTAAACCTATTCTCAGAATGAAAAATTGCTTGTAGAATCAGTTGATAACTTTGTATTCAGTGTTGTTTTTCTGGCAGCCGGTCAACAAAAAGAACGTCATTTAAACTTCATACTTAAAAATGATAATATATTAAAGCAAACTATGAAATATAGAGAATTTCTACAAAATATGTGAGTAACATATGTTTTATAATATTATATAGTTACAAAGCTCAACTGATTACTGAAAGTGATCTTAAAAATTTCATTAAGATAGCTCCTAAGAACTTACAAGATGTTATTCCAGAAAATTTACTAGAAGGAATTGTTTTTGAACATAATTTAAACTCATTATCAAGAATATACGAAAATATTGGCTTTGATATTTTAACTAAATTTTTAAAATTAAGTATTGATAAGATTCTCAATTATGCTTTTAAGATGATATTACAGAGTAAAATAAGTGCAAAGATTGATGAGATTAATGAGGTTATTTACTTTGAAACAACGGGTAACAATAACTAATAAGATAACTAAAAAGCTAATTTGCATTAATTTCTTAACTTTATATCCTTTAATTATAGAAAATGAATCAAGTTTAATATTCGATAAGCAAATTCAAAATTTCTGTTTAAGTGTTATGAACTTGGGAGATTATATAAGAAATAAAAATTAATAGGAAAGTAAAAGGATAATAATATAATAGGTCATAATTATTATTAATTTAAACAAAATTTATTGAAAATTGAAAATTTATTAATAAATTATACAAAATAAACATAATATTAAATCTTATTCTCATTTTAATCTTTAATAAAAACTATTAAGAAACTAAAATCAAATTAAATCAAAATATCCGATATCTTTAATAAGTCTTTCCCCAAAGAACCCATTTTGTCGCAAGTTGTCCACAGCTGAAGCATTTTGAATCTTTTGGAATTGGGTCTTGCTCTAAAGGCATGCATAAAGTCTTAGCAGTAATTTCAGTAATATCTTGCTCTTCTTCGACTGTTTCTCCTTCGTGTTTCTTTTTTTCTTGATGCTCTTCGTTTAATCTAACTAATGTATCTTTTACTCTTTTTTTGACATTGTCTTCACATTCCATTGTGTTACACCATAGAGTCTTGATCATTTTCTTTTCAGTAATTAATTTGAATAGTTCTTCATCACTATTTCCAACTTTAATGCAAGAGAAAAATTCGTGTTGAGCTTTTGCAAACATTCTATTGTGAATTTTGTTAAGTAAGTCTTCGACATACAATGATATTCCTTCAATATTAACTGATAATTTTTCTTTATTATCTCTGCAACATAAAACTACCTTTGAGCTTTTTAAATCATTAGCTCCGAACTCAAGTCTAATTGGAACTCCTTTCATTTCCCAATAGTTATATTTCCATCCTGGGATATAATTATCTCTAGCATCAACTTTGCATCTAACTCCTCTTTTTTTTAATTCTTTGTATATTTCATCAACTTGATTTAATATTTTAGTTTTGATTCCGTCTTTTTCATCTTCAGTTTTAATAATAGGAATTAAAACAACTTGAATAGGAGCTATTCTTGGTGGGAGTACAAGCCCTTTGTTGTCTCCGTGGACCATTACTGCAACACCGATTGTTCTGGTAGTTAGTCCCCAACTAGTTTGCCAAACGTATTCATTTTTCATTTGTTCAGATTCAAATTTGATATCAAACATTTTAGAGAAGTTTTGTCCTAAGTTATGAGAAGTGGCGCATTGAATACCTTTTCCAGTTGATGGAACCATAGTTTCGATTGTTGTTGTCATAAGAGCTATATTATAAATAGATGATTAATAATTAATTAATAAGGTTAGTTGTGTATAAATACCTCCTGCGAATTTTTCATTTTGAGATTTGATTCCTTGGATGACTGGTACAGCTAGTAATTCTTCGTAAACTTGTTTATAAAAATCAAGGATTGTAAGAACTTGCTTATCTGCCTCTTCTAAAGTTGCATGTGCAGTATGACCTTCTTGCCATAAAAATTCTCTAGTTCTAATAAATGGAGTTGGATTTTTAAATTCCCATCTTACAATATTAGTCCATTGATTTAGTTTCAGAGGTAAATCTCTATGTGATTTAATCCATTTAGCATAACTTGGATACATAATAGTTTCTGAGGTTGGTCTAATAGCGATAGGAACTTCTAAGTCTTTTGAGCCTGATTTTGTAACCCAAGCAACTTCAGGACTAAATCCTTCAACATGTTCTTTTTCCTTTTCTAAAGCAGCTTTACTAACAAATAAGGGGAAATAAGCATTTTCAACTCCATCTTCCTTTATTTTTTTATCAAAGAAGGCTGTAATGAATTCCCATATTTGATAAGCCCATGGTCTTAAAATATAGCAACCAGAAATTTCATAATAATCAATCATTTCTGCTTTAGTAATAACTTGTTGATACCATTTTGAAAAGCATTTATCTTCTTTGGGATATTCAACACCTTTTTGATCTGGGGCATTGGTTTTTTCCTCTACTTTAATTTCTATTTTTTGAGAAAAATCAAGAACAACTGGTTCAATTTTATACTCTTTTAATAAGGATAATAAATCAGTTACTTTAATAAAGACTGAATTAGTTGCATCCATTGGGTGTACACATACTACTCCATGGTCAACTACTACTTTATCTAATAAAAATTTAACAGAAGGAGAGTTCAATAAGGCAAATGGGTTAACTCCACCGTCGGTTATGTTCATTTTTTCTTTTAATATGTCCTTATCTCCGAGTTTTGGGTTTTCCTTTAAATTTAGAAGGTGTGCTACTTGTTTGTATTCAACTTTATGTTGAGCGTCGTGTAAAAGTAAATAAAATGTGTTATTCTTTTTATCTCTCATAAATTTACTTGATCCTAATACAAATTTAGTAAGTTCAGATATAGTAGGAGCTTTAATTGCAGTTTGTAAGTCTTTTTCAATAACTTTTCCATGATTTTGAACTTCATAAGTGAAATTATGCCCTTTTAGTAATTTTTCTACATCGTCTTTATTTGCTACTACGTTGTTGTTTTCTAAATTAATTTCTTCCTTTTCGGGTTTTTCTTCTTTTGGTTTGTCTGTCTTTTCTTTTGGTTTGTCGGTCTTTTCTTTTTTTTCAGGTTTGACTTCTTTTGTGGTTGTAGTAGTTTCTTGTTTAGTATTTGGACCAAAATCCATGATTATTGGCTCAATTTGATAGCTTTTTAAAAGACTTAATAAATCTGCAGTTTTCATATATAACGAAGAAATGTTTTGCATAGGGTGAATACAAATAGTATCTGTTTCAAATACATTTTTATCTAGTAAAAACTTTACTCCGGTAGGGTTATTAATTAAAGCAAATGGATTAACCGAACCTTGGATTACTCCTAACTTTTCTGTAAGTACTTCCTTATCAGCTAATCGAAGATTATCTTTTACTTTTATTAGTTGGGCAATTTGCTTGAATTCAACCTTTTGAGTAGGATCCTGAACCAATAAATAAAACGCATTTGGGTCTTTTTTATCCTTCATAAACTTATTAACTGGGAAAATGTTTTTTTGGAAAGTTGTATCGGTAGGTTGTTTTAAAAGAGTTTTGGAAGCTTCAATTGTGTCGATTGGATCGTGGTATTGAACTTCAAATTTAATATTTTTCTCTTTTAATAGAGCAAGTGTATCGTCAACGGTATTTAATAGAAATTTTTTATCCATTTTTGTTATAAAAGAATAAGTAAATTTATTAGATTGAGATATAAAGCTTTTCTGAAAGTTAATTAATTTTTTAAACATAAAATATATTATAATTAAATTGTAATAAACATTAATTACTTTAGTAGTAATTACATTATATTTTAAATAATAACTTAAAGTTATACTTATACTTATATCTGATATTATTAATACAATTATAGTTTTTAAGGATACTCAGATTGGATTACCTTATTTAAAATTTAGTTATATAAATATTAAACAATTATTGTTCCATTTATTAAATATAGTATTAAACAATAACTGTTATAAATTTTAAAAGTATATAGTACTTATAGAAAATATATAAAATAAATATAAATTAATTAGTATGTATGTTTAATATAAATCAATTATACTTTATTTATAAACTGTAATTATTTAATTGCTATTATTTACTAGTCACCAAATAATAAAATGGGATGCGGTAATTGTCAAAAAGATTACGAAATAAACAACAACAGGCCAATAATTATTCAAAATAATACAAATATTCTTTATCCAATTTATAATATTAACAATAAGCATGACAGTATAAACTCTAATAATATTAGCAACAACTTTAACAATCAAAATGAAAAAAATAATAACAATAATTTCAATATGAACGTTACTGACCAATCCTTATTAAATCTCGAGGATAAAGATGATGAATTACAAAACATTGATGAAAGCGATGTAATGGATATAGCAAAAGTAGAAGTATTTCGAAGATTATCAAAAGTAAAAGCAACAGTAAAGCATTCTAAGAAGTTTATTACTAAAGGATCGCTAATGGATATCAACAACATTGACTTTATACGGAGAAAATCTGAATTAGGCTCTCCGATCCAGTCAGCTCTCACAATGGATACGATTAATAATAAACTTCCTTCAGTTAATTATTCCGCACTTAAATTAGAGAAATACTTCAAAGATCAAGCTTCTCCAAAAGATAAAAAAGCATTATTTAAAGATAAGTTATTTCCTCCCAATGTTGATAGCTTAGTAACTAAGTTTTATCGTATAGCTTCTTTGTTTCTATTTAAATTTGATAAAGAAACAATTGGAGATACTGAACATAATCCTTTAGATAGTAAATCACTTCAACAATTTAATTACAAAATCGAAGATATTGAATGGTATAGAGCAAGCGAAATTTTCCCTGAAGGAAAGTATACCATATTTGAAAATAAAATAGAAATAGATGATGTTATTCAAGGCAATATAGGAGATTGTTATTTCATGGCAAGTCTGGCTGCTATGTGTAAGTCTCCTCAACTTATCATGGAGCTATTCAGAGATTTAACAGTTACTGAAAATGGATGTTACGAAGTAGTGTTAAGAGTTGAAGGTGAATGGCAGATAGTACTTCTTGATGATTACTTTCCTTGTCATAAAATTACTAAAAAGCCAATTTTTGCTCAAAGTAACGGAGGAGAGATATGGGTTATGCTCCTAGAAAAGGCATGGGCAAAAGTTAATGGAGGTTACTCTAATTTGAAAGGAGGCTGGTCTAGCGATGCTTTATTTAGTTTGACTAATTTTCCTGTTAAATACATTGACCATAAAAACAATACTAATGAAGAAATATGGGATATGATAACGACTTACAAGAAAAAAAACTATATTTTAACTTGTTGCTCCAAAGACGATGAATTAATTGAGAAATTTGGAATAATAAAAGGACATTCGTTTGCTATTGTTGGAATTAAACAAGGAAAAGTAAAAGGTAGAAATATTTGTTTGATAAGATTACGAAATCCATGGGGATATAGAGAATGGAATGGTCGATGGAGCGATAAAGCTAAAGAATGGACAGAGGAATCAAGAAAAGTGTTTGATTACTATCCAAGTAAGAATAAAAACGAAGATGATGGAGAGTTTTATATTGAATTTTATGATTATCTTAGGTTTTTTATTATAACAGAAGTTTGTCAATCAAGTAATAATGTTTGTATGAAAAGTTATACTGTTAGTGAAGATGAGGTAGAGAACGGATATATTATAGAAGTCAAGTTAAGATATAAATCAGAACTTAAAATTCAAGGAATAAAGAAAAGTCACAGATTTAATCATAAAATACCAAAAGAGCCTGAATTACCTATGAACATAATTTTAGTTGAAAAGATAATAGATGAAACTGATGTAATCAAGTTTAGATATATTGACTCTGCTACAGATGCTACGTTTAATCCTTTGATCGATCAAGAAGTTACAGGAGGGAGTTATTTAATTTATGTACATTGTGATTATGAGTATTCAAACTATAAGCATAAAGTACCTTTTACAATAAATATATCATCAAATAAGGAATTTAGATCAAAAAAATTTAACCGTGATAGTAGTGATTTCTCTTTTTTAGAGGGAATGATTTATGGCTCCCTTAAACAGATTCCTAATATTGTCACTAAAATTAATGAATCAGATATAAGTGTGAAAAGTGTATGTCTAAATAGATTTGAAAATACTAGTTATGGAGTGTATTATGTTAAAAATAATTTAGGAGCTGAGATTGTACTCAATATAACAATAGATATTATAAATATGAGATTGGTTAGCGCAGGTTCCTTTTCGAATTATCTTGACTTTAAGAAAATTGAAAGTGGCGATTTGAAAAAAATAGATATTGAATTGAAACCTGGAAAAGAGTTTATGTTATTAGGAATAAGAAATTACTACTATGATGAGTTTAAATTCGGCTTTGAACATACATATATTATTCCAACAAAAAAACAAGCAGTTAGGAAAATTCTAAACTATGAAGACACTTACTTTAAAAACCTACTTCTAATGTCTCCAAAGTCAGTTAGACATGCTTTTGAGTACGAATATGACTTCATTCATAATAAATTCCCCATTGATTTGAAAAAAATTTGTTATATCGTTAACACAAAAAATAATTCTAAAGATCTTTTATTAAGAGAATATCCTGAAGAAATGAAAGAAATTTTAAAAGTAGAAAAGAGATCTGACTTAGTAGAAGTTACTTTTTATGATAAAACTAGATGCAATGAAAAAAGTGCTTTTTATTTAGGAGAATGGAAGCTAAAAAATCCTTTTATCAAACACGGAAGAGGAATGTT
>Ga0100378_1002720_pt1 | contig 17406 bp, 11 predicted proteins | sample CryGeymeta201502_FD_81535 | JGI IMG/M metagenome (GOLD analysis project Ga0100378, IMG submission 81535) | Groundwater microbial communities from Crystal Geyser aquifers in Utah, USA - Crystal Geyser metaG 2015-02 | ecosystem: Environmental > Aquatic > Deep subsurface > Groundwater | place: USA...
GACTCTGTTGTTCAACTACGCTCAACATCTTTTTTGATATTACTATTCCACATTGCAATGGCAATTATTTACTTTGTCTTTTCCAACTTATTCATTCAAAATAGTCAAGAATATATCAATGCTATTTCGTATTTATCCAAACAACTAAATTATACTACAAGTTCAGCTGATCTTCTAATGACATTAATAATTAAAAATCGTAAGGAATATGAGGTAACTGATAACTCTTTACAAGAAAATACGGTTATTAATAAGAAATTAGAGTCAAATGCAATGGTTTTATACGAAATTGATAGTAGTATTAATGAACTTAAATTATTTTATAATCAAAATTTGTCTAATATTTTTGATAATAACGTTTCCTTTACGTATATTGAAGACCAAGGCTCGGTTCCTGTATTTAGTTCTTTAGATTTTTATTTCCTCGAGTCGAATTTAGAGGTAGTTTAATAAACTAGATTAATAATATATAATAAAATAATTCATTTTAGCTTATGTCTACTTTGTTCTCGATTAATCTTGGTTATAATTCTAAATATGAGCTATATGATAGAAATGTCTTCTATTTTATATATAATTCTCTCAATACGTTCTATTTAAAATCAATTGAGTTTTCGACTGCGTATACCAATGTAAGAATGTTAATTTATTATTAAGTCTATATTTATAAATTATATATTATTTATTCAAATATTATAACTAATTTTAGCTTTTCAAAGAATCGCATATCGATACAGTCGGATTAATAATGATCGTTATTACATGTGTCATTTTCACAATATTAATCTTTGTTCTAAACAGAGTTCTTGTTCATTCTCTATCATATATGAATAACATCCTTATCGAATTTGTAGCTATTAAGCCAAACGATGCATTAAGTATTTCGAAGGCAACTGAAAACTTCGTAAAGAACATAAGAATAAATAATCTTGATGAGGAAGAAGACTTAGTCGAAGAAGAAATAGACTTAAAAGACGTGAAGAGAAATACTAATTCGATTCAACAGAAACTAGAACAAAATAGAGAAGGCTATAATTTTATTATAATAATAATGGTGTTAGTTATGTTGTTTTTTGAGTTGTTTTTCGATATTCAGTTTATCTTACTAAGAGATCATGAAAATAATTTGAAGAATTTTATGGATGTTTATAATACTACTTATACAAATACTATTTCTCAAAGAATGTTATCAGTAGGAATTAAAATCAAAATGCTCGATCCGACTTTTAAAGTAAGAAATGTACCGGTCGAACAATCGATCATTGACATCTATCTAGACGTAATTGCTTTAAAACAAGAAATGCAAGTGGTAAACAAATAAATACAATATAATAATAAAATAACATAATATTTATATTAATTTAAATTAACCTTACTTAACATTGTTTATAGGACTTTCTAACAAAAATATTCTACTCTAAGAAATTCTTATCAATATTCAACGACGAGATTATAGTCGCTCCACTTAATTCATCTTCACTTTTAATGCAGTCAATAGATTTATCAAGTTATGAACTAAGTAATCCGGTAAGTTTATTTTTTTGATTCAAATTTAGACTTTTGGACTTGTTTATGCTAATTTCTATGATAGTTTAGAAGATTTAAACTCTGTAATAGTTGATCCTAAGTCTTCAATAAGTGATGTTATTAATAGTAATTTCTTAAAAGAAGCAGGTAAGTTATTTTATTTATTTAATATGTTTTTTAATATATTATGTTTTTGTTAGATATGATACAAGATAAAATTTTGAGCCCGTTTATGTATGTGTTAACTTCGTCGATGTATGATGATATAATATCTCAAAATCAATTTATGAGTAACTTTGTTTTAATCTGGTTTGTACTCTACACCTCAGTTGTTATTATTTTCTACTTAGCTGTTTGGAGACCAACTGAATCAAAATTAGAATTTGATGTAAGTTTTATAACTATAATATAAATTAATAATATAATATAACTAGTATGGAAAAACAAAAATGATGCTGTTACTTATTCCAACTAAGATTATATTGAAAAAACCAAACATTATCAATATTTTGAATAAGGAAAATTTGACAACTCAGAAATACTAATTATTCATTTTTAACAATTTAAATATAATAAGATAGATTAACTAATTATAAAGTTTTGATAAAAAACAATAAACAATTATTAAAATATATTAATATTATATTAATATAATATTAATAATGAAATATTTATTTACTACAATTTAATTTATTTATTATAAAAATTATAACAAGTAGCTAGTAATTATAATTATTATTCATGCCACCTTGGTAGCCTCCTTGACCACCTTGTCCCATGTTCATACCCATTCCTCCACCGAAGCCACCTCCATAACCTCCTCCCATTCCCATATCCATGCCCATTCCACCTCCGAATCCTCCTCCCATATTAGAAGTAGGATCAAACAAAGCCATCGCTTGTGGATTTACATTGAAACTAGCTATATCAAGAGGTTGGAGAATCTTTTCTTCTTTCTCCTCTTTCTCTTTTTTATCTTTATCTTCAGCTCTTCTCTGCATATAGTCAATTCTGGAAGTTAAATCTTTAAAAGTTTGAATCATAAATGGCATAATGAATTCAGTCATGTCATATCTCCAAGCAAGTTCCATTGCTACGTCTGGTTTTATGTATTCATAACATGTATATAGTGAAGCACAGAAACACTCTTTGTCTCCATGGCCGGCAAAGAATCTTATTAAGTCTTCGCATAATTGTGGGGTTGCACTTTCTAAAGCAGTTTCAATAGCGTCTTTATAAAATTCTAATTTCTTTGAAATATCAACGGATTGTTGATATTTTTTGTTTTGTCTGTAGACTAAAGCAGAGATTCTTCTGAATTCTAATAAAGGATGGTTTTCGATTTTTTTGGCGAGGTTTAATTGGTCGAATAAGTTGAATTCTAAAATACTTGCTTTAAGGGATTCTGCATCTTCTTCTTCGACATAGATTTCGTTGAGAGCTTCGTTGAGATCATAATTATTATTTGATTGTACTGATTTCAAGAAAGGTAATGCAATATGTAAGAAGTCTTTTCTTCTTAATTCAAGTACTGCTTGTGATAAATCTAATTTATTTCCTACCATCTTTAACATTTCATTTAATAATTGAGGTTGTTCATCAATATAGAATCTAATAGCTTCATAGAAGATATTTGTATTTGAAATCTTTTGTAAAGTTTGGCAGAAAAGATCGTGCTTAAAGGCGCTTGGTGAGTGTTCCATCATAACTTGGATAGCTTGATCGAATCCACTATAATGGCAGTATAGGAATACAACTTCGGGCCATTGGTAATGTAACTCACATACTCTAATAAGTTTAGGTACAATGATCTTCTCGTGGTAATTTCTGCAGTGATCCATTAACTTTTCTTCTTTGTATTTTGAGTATAATATACCTAACTCAGTAATAATATGATTTCTTTCTTGGGAAAGATTGGCCTCGAATAATAAAATAAGTTCTTCATAAGCACCCCATTTTTCATATTCTTTAATTAAATCCTCAACATGATCAGGATGAGCAATTAAGTTATTACCTGCTTGGGCAGCAAATTTATATTCTTTGGCTCTAACACATGCGAAGCAAACTTCTTTCCAACATTTGTTTGAGCTTGCTTTTTTGGCAGCAGCTAAAGCTTGTTGGAAAAGTTTTAAATAAATAAGGCAAGAAGCAAGTCTTCCATAGTTTTGACAGTGTTCATATAATATTTTGGCTGGTTCCCATACTTTTTCTTCGTATAATCTATCAGCGACTAATCCTAATTCTGAGCTGTTTACATTAGGCATAAATGTCTCTAATTCAGTTAATTTATTACATTTTGATAAGCAGTAAACTAGTTCTCCATCAATAATTTTGTCTTTCTTTTGTTCTCTTACCATTGTTAGGTAACTAATTAAAACCTCATATAAATTTTGTTTTTGGGCTGCGAAGATAACATCAATATATTTTTCTGCATCTTTAGCTCTAATGAATGCTTCAATACATTCTTCAACTAGGTTAAGATCAAGTTTGGCTCTAGCTAATTTACTCCATACTTCTGGGAAACTGTTTTTATCTGCATAAATAGTAGCTCTTTTGATATCATTGAGATAGTTAATAATAACGCTAATGGCATTTGAGTAATCTTTTGTTTTATCATAGATAAAGTAAGCTTCTTCAGGAAGTCCTTTTTCGATACATTTAAGTGCGATTTCTGGTGCTTCATAAGAGTCTAATTTTGTAAGGAAACCTTTAACTCTTTTTGGATCAGCAGTCATTGCAGTAATGATTAATAAATTTTGTAAGTTTTTATTTCTTGAGAATTCTGAATTGTGTAAAACTAACTTTTCTAATAATTCCATTAATTCACTTTGTAAACCTGCATCGATAAATGCTCTTACAGCAACTTTAACTTCATCTGCATTTCTAGTTACTGGAAGGATAACTGTGATAACTTGATTAATAACAGCTTGTCTATGTGAATTATCATTATCTAAAACTTTGTCCCATAAGTCTTTTGATGCACTTTCAACTAAGTATTGACCTTGAATTCTGTATAAAGCCATTTTGTTTGTAAGTTCGATTAATTCGTCATCACAGCTGGGCATAGCTCTTCTGTAGGCAATACAAGCTAGATGAGGGTCTGAGTTTTCGCAATACTTTCCAACGATTTTGGAGTCGTAGAATTTGTTGTTTAATAAGAAATCTTTAGCGTTGTTATTGATATCAATATAGATCATAGCTAAAGCATTATGGAGAGCTGGGGTTTGATTTCCTTCTTGTTCTCTGTCTTCCAAGAACTTTTGTAAGAGTTTTAGTTTGTTTAATTTAAGGAATTCTTCTACTAAGGCATCGATTGGGCAAGATCCTCTTACTGTGTTTAAAATTTGTTTAATATAGTTTTCATCACAGTCTTCATAAAGTAAAGCTGCGCAGACTCTTGGAGTGTTTTGGGGTCTAGCTTGGAATAAATAGTTTTCTAAGAATTTAACGAGTTTATTCTTGTATAAGTATTTAGTTAAGTCTTCAATATAATCGTGTTTATCACATAAGAAAATTAAGGCTCTTGGGTTAACAAGTTTTTTTTCTAAGAAGAATTCTTTTACTTTGAGTGGGTCATAGTTATCATATTCTTTAATTACTCTTTCAACTTCAGGAAGATTGTTGGAATTTACGCAAGATACAATATATTTAAACATAAGATCTGGGTCTGTTATTTGATTTAAAATTTTGTTCAAAAATCCAAAAAGACCGTTTGAAGATCCGAAAGTTTCAAACAATTTGATTATTTCTTGAGTAGGGATAACACCATTATATTTAGTTGCAGCCTCGACAACAATAGGAGTATTTTGCATTGGGTTATGTTTCATCATTTCTGTAAGACAGACTAATAAGTTTTCAGGAGTAAGTCTTGCGAAGTATTCAACTAAAAATTGTGGATTAATAACATGAGTATTAAGACAGACTCTTTTAATATCATTAATATCAGAAAAATTGATAAGAGCTAACTGTAAAGAACCGCATTTCTCAAGTAAGTAGGCAATTCTAGTTTTATCATAATGAGAAAATAAGTTTGTGTTTAAGATAATCTCGGCAGCTTTTGGAGTTTCAGCTAAGTTAAGTTCTAATACTTTTGTTTGTAAGAAGGCGTCTTCTGGTCTATTGTCTTTTAAGTATTCTAATAAGAATTTAGTTAATTCAGGGATTCTTCTTCTAGATTGGAAGATTTCAATGATAGTATTAACATCAACTAAATTAGAACCGGTCTGTCTATTGCAGATTAACGAGGCTAATCCACCAGCAGCTTGGGGGTCTTGCATGATTACATTTCTTAGTAAGGCAACATAGTCTGGTCTAAAGTTGTTTTGTTGACAGTAAGAGAAGATTTTATCATATTGTCCTGTTGAGACTAAACCTTCAACTACTTTAGCATGAGCATTGGGAGATCCACTGCTTAATAACATCTTTAATGAAAGAGCTGGGTCAATTTGTTTTACGCATTCAGCTAGCTCTTCAGTGCAAGTAAATTTACCTTCGTTGAACCAAGTTTCAATTACTTTCCTTTTATCTTGAATTACTAATGGTTTTACAATTTCCATTGATTCAATAGCGTTTAACTTTCCTTTTTCCATAAGAATTTGATAGTATACAAGGATTGGGGCTTGTTGACCTGGGTTAGTTGGAGCATTTTTGAATAGGTTAATAGTATCAACATTTCTTAGTAAATCATTTGGGGCGTCTCTAGCAGCTCTTGCGGCTTCTTGCCAGTTTCCGTTTTGAAAGTGATTTTTAAAATTGGCAAGGAATATTTTTTCTGCTCCTGGGAGATTGTATCTTGAAGCAAGTTTTAAGCATAATCCACTAACATCATCAATGTTTTTTCCATATGACATGATAAAAGGTAATAGATTGTTAGCATCAACGTTAATTGAGATTAATTTTCCTTTTTTGTTGATAACGTAAATTCCTCCAGTTTTGGAGTTTCTAGCACTTGCGAAGCAGGAATCGTCTGAGACTTTGCATCTGAAAACTAAAGCAAGTTTTGTAATTTCATAGATGTAAAGGAAACCAGCGTTTGTAATTAGGAAAATGAGTCCGTAGTTTTCGACTACTTGCATTACTACTGGGAAATCCATATCGTTTTGCATGCTGACTTCAGCTACGCTTTTAAATCTTTTTTGAGTTCCAATTTCAGTTACAATAAGGTTGTATTTACTCTCATTTGGCTTCTTTTCTACGAAGGCAAGGATATTGTTTGGTTCTCTATCATCAATAACCTTTGCTTGTCCAAAAATTCCACAAAATCCATCAATTTGCTGACTTTGTCCTACGCTTACGCTATAAAGTTGAGTATATCCAGAAATTTTTACTTTGTCTCCTTCTTTTGAGGCTGAAATTCCACATAAGACATACCATGATCCACTAGGATCAACATTTAAATCAAGGATATTTACGCTGGGGTTTGATAAGTTTCCTGTTCTGTCGAAGATTTTTTTGGCTGGTTGATCTTTGTTTTCAATTGATAAGGATAAGACTGATGAGTTTGTAACTAGACCAATTGTTGTGTCGTTAAGCCATTTCCAGAATTGAACTTCATAGGTAATCACGATGTCTTTTAACTTTTCTTTAGTGCTCATGTTGAAAACTTGGATAATTGAGCCTTTATCATTTTTTGCTCTTAATGCAATAACATTTAACTTGGTGTGCATCATTGCAGCTTCGGCTTTTTGTAATTGTTGACGGGTAATGTTGAATCTGTTTTCAACATCTGCGATTAAAATATTGAATGAGCCGTCGTTGTTAGGTTCTTTAACGCAAATATATTTATCTGATTGGAAGGAAAGTGATCCCCATTTACAAAGGGATGAATCTATTCCGATATTGGGGAGTTGAATTACTTCGTTTACTTGAATTGGTAAATTCTGAGTTGGATCCATTTAATTATGTTTAATTTAATGGATATAGTATATATATTAATTAAATTAAAAATTTAAATTAATTAATTAATTTAAATGTAAAAATAAATTAAAAATTTAAGAAAAATAAGAGATTAGACAAATAAATATTTCAATGAGTAATATTAACTAATAAATAATATTACAAATTATATTATAAGATATATTTAATATATTTATATAAGTGTTAAATAAATTAATTTGGTTAGATATAATATGTAATAAGAGTCTATCTATTTAATGCTTTATGAGTAAATGACTGTTAACCAAGATCTTACTTAGTAATACTTAATATAAATAATAAATAAACAAAACTTAACAAAACTATTTTATTTTTATAATAATCAAAAAATATATATTTATAATTATAAATTCCAATATTTAATTGTTTAAAAAAATTAAAAACATAAAGCAATTAAAATCATAACGATTACTAAACTTAAATTTAGATAGCTTGAAGAAGCATATCTGAAGTAACTCTTTTCTGGAAGCATTCTTGTAGTATTAACAAAATTTCTATAGACATTATTAGAGTTAAAAAATGAGTTAATTCCTCGTCCATTGCTACCTGAATTAATTATTGTATCAGTTGTTGTAGTATTAGTAGTAGGATCTAAATATCCAGAACTTATTAGAACACTATATAATTTAGTAAGATCTGATTCACTAATAATATTATATTTAGTCATTATAATCCAAAAAGTGTTATCACAATTAGGATTCGTAAAAGTTCCTTGATAAAGATAACTCGGCACATTTTGAACTATATTTCCGAGCTTAATCGGTCTTTGGAAATAAGCTAACGAGCTCCCTGTAGCAAAAAGATCAAGGTTAGAGAATTTAAAAAAATCATCAGGGATATCACTTGTACTTGTTGGTCTATTGAAGAACAATGAGATAACCAAATTGGGTAAAGGAAGCGATTTCTGTCGTCCCGGGGCGATATAAGTAGAGTCATATTCATGGTATAGCTGCATTTCGACATCAAATCTAGCTCCGTTGATTGTATGTTCTGATTTTACCTTAAAGAGTATCTTTTTGAGTTTAAATTGATAGATTGCCCAGTCTTTTACAATTTGTATTGAAGAATTGGAAGTGATGTTGAAACCTATAGATTTTAAATCGGTAAATTGTTGCCAGTATGTTGTGTTTGGAATTGAACCGTAATTATTTGTTAATATTCTAAAATAATTCTCTTCGTAGTATTTTGTTGTTTCGCTGGAAATATCGACGGGGGATTGGTTTACTGATGTTGTTCCGCAATTGCCAGTAGAATAAGACCATGAATAAATATATTGAATAACATATAAAAGAGTGAACGACGTAATAACTAACTTATTTACCATTTATAAGTGATTATTTATAATCAATAAATATAACAAAATAAATAATAAATTTAATAATAGTTTTTAAATTATTACCCAATAAAAATATAAAAGCAATAGAAAAAATAACTTAAATAACATACATAACTTAAATAAAGTATAAGAATAGTTTTGTGTTTAAAAGTTTATCTGTTTAAATTTAGTTTTAATGACTATTATATTTGGCTTTAATAAAGGAATGAATTCTTGAGTAATGATCATTGAAATATTTAAGAACTTCTCTAAAGAGGTTAATTTCACCGTTAATTCTTTTATTTCCTTTTTCGAAGTTTGATTTTTCAACAGCACAATACTTATTGTTAAGTTCAATAAGTTTACTATTTTGTCTAGATAACTTACCTAATAATTTTATTCTTCCGTTAAGTTCAGTAATACTTGCAGAATTTCCAGCGACTATGTTTCTTAATAAAGCTCTTAGTTTTTCTAAACTTTTTCTAATGTTTCTTAAGTTACCTTCCATATTATTGAAGGAATTTCTATTTGCTTTACTAACAGTATAATCAGATTTAGAAGAAAGTAGTCTAACTTTTAATAATTGCAACCATTGGATTAATCTAGCTCTTACATGTTTATCTGAACCGGATAGTTGTAATAACTCATTTGGGAAGTCTACTTTTAAATTTGAAACAGCTTCATAAGAACTTAACATTTCAGAAATAGTAGTCTGGACTAAAGCAGCTCCTTTAGGTGTCCAATCCTTAACAACTCTTAATGCTCTATTAACAGCTTTAACGGCATTATCAACTCTTTTTAAAATACTGCCACTTTTATTTACAATAACATTATGTCTGAGTAATGAATTATTTAATAAGTCTTTGTAAACTTTTATGTGTTTTCCATAAGCTTCAACAGTGTCTTTAAGTTCTCCGTTTGTAGTTACTTTATGAGCCAAAGTTCTTTGTGAATGGGCTTTGTGAGATTGGAAGAAGTCTTGTCTTCTTCTATAATTATACTTAGTAACTTGACAGCTAACTTTTACTCCAGTGTAGATTTTTTTATTTTGAAACAGTTGTTTTTTTCCATCAGCAATAAGTTGGTTTAATAGTCCTTGTACTTTGTCGAAACCACCTTTTAAAGAAAGTTGGGTAGCCATCGCAGCAAAAATTCCTTGTGTGACAGGCTCTTTATTTAATTCTATTAAATTTGCATCAATTTCAGAATCAGTAAGTCTGAAGTTTAAGTAAGAATTTGTGCAGGAAATAGCAAGTAGGATAGATAAAAATATTATTGAAGAAAGAGATTTCATATTTAAGTTTATAATTATATTAATAATAATATATATTTTATATAGTTTAAATAATAAAACGAATAGTTTTATTTTGTAATTTGTAGAAATGTATTCTTTCATTGAAACTCATGTATCTGTTTCTGTTAAAAGTTAAACTATAAATAAAAGCTAATTTTTAAATGGAATACGACATAATATATTAATATTAAAATTCAAGTAGTATTTTAGTATTGTTATATATTATATTAAAAGAAAAAAATACTATTATATAGTGTTATAAAATAAGTTAAAGTTAAATTTAAGTTATAAATAAACTAATTGTTCAGTCAACTTAATGATTCATAGTATTTTATTGAATATTTAAAGTAAGAGCACCATAATTGAAAATAACAAAAATACTCCAAAATTAATGAAGGTAGATAAAGTAGTAATTGGAGGTGTTGGGCTCGGCGACGGAGTTGGAGTTGGTGTTGGACTTGGAGTTGGTGTTGGACTTGGTGTTGGTGTTGGACTAGGAGCTGATGCTGACCATAAAACTAAAGTTCTTTGAAAATAATCATTATGCTGTAGATAAAATGGGTTTGGATCACTATAACTGTAAGCAAATATCATATTGTATGATAACCCTTTATTTAATTGAAAGTCGAGACTGTCTCCTGTTTGTAATGGTCTTGTAAATGTAATTTTAGTTCTGCCTGAAGCTTCTGTTCCACTAATATTACTAACGTTACTTTGACCACCTTGAGCTGTGTCAAGATCAGGGGCTGATTGGCTGTTTCTGTTGTAAAAATCGCCTAAGTTAACTTTTCCTGTGCTGTCTACGTATCCTATGTACATATCTGAATTCAACATCCTAAAATTTGTTGAAAATCCCATTCCTACCCATCCAGTTGTTCCTACATCCATTGTGAAAGTAATTGTGTTTGCTACATCATCAACACTCCAGTTAAAAAGGTACATATCGCTTACTAAACTTACTTTGTCTGACCCTGTTATAATAGCACTGTTCGATGATATAACTAAGTATATAACATTACTCCAAGAAATTGAAACTTTGACATATTTGTTTATTTTTAAATTTCAGAAAACTAATTATTTATTTATTTATTTTTTATTTTTAAAAATTTAATATTAAAATTATTAAATAGTAGAAAATTGATTAAAGATAAATATAATTTAAAAGTAAGAGAATTAATATATTTTAAGTATGTAATACTTATATTATTTTAGAAATTTATATTAATAATTACTAGTTTATATTGTTATAATTATATTTATTATATTACTTATTTGTAATTTAAAGTATATTATTACTAAAGTAGTCATAAACTTAATTTAAAAAATTTAAAATAATTAATTAAAATATAAAAGTTAATTATCTTATTTAATCTCAACGTTTTGAATTGAATTTTTGAAGAATTTCAATTTCTTCAATTTCTTTAAGTACTTTAAGTTCTTTAAAGTAAGAACACCAGCATTGCAAAGACTAAAAAGAAACCCAAATTGATAAAACTGGCTGTTGTAGTAATAGGAGTAGAATTTCCAGCCCATAAAACTAAACTTCTCTTGTAGTAAGCAATATGAAAAGGATAAGCTGGACTGGGATCAAGAGTATGATAAGCAAAAATCATATTGTATGTTGTTCCTTGAGAAATTTGAAAGTCGAGACTGTCTCCTGTTTGTAATGGTCTTGTAAATGTGATTTTAGTTCTGCCTGAAGCTTCTGTTCCAGTAATATTACTTACATTGCTTACACCACCTTGAGCTGTGTCAAGATCAGGGGCTGATTGGCTGTTTTTGTTAAAATAGTCTCCTAATGTAACTTTTCCAGCACTGTCTACGTATCCTAAGTACATATCAGAATTCCTCATATTGCCGTCAGGAGAAATTCCCATTCCTACCCATCCTGTTGTTCCTACATCCATTGTGAAAGTAATTGTATTTGCTACATCATCAACGCTCCAGTTAAAAAGGTACATGTCGCTTACTAAACTTACTTTGTCTGAGCCGGTTAGAGTAGCACTGTTTGATGAGATGAATAAGTATAAAAATATTACTCCTAGAAATTGTAACTTTAACATTGTTATTTATATGTTTTTTTTGCAAAGTACCTTTTAAATAACAATTATTTTTATTTAACTTTATTAAGAAATTTCATTATTGAATAATAATAATTATTATTAAATATGATAATTATAAAGTTAGAAACTTATAATGTTATAAATTTGTAAACTATCATAATGTAAGTTAATAAAAAATACTTAAGTCATTAAATAGTTCGTAGTTTCAAAATGATTATATAAATGTATAAAGTATTAAATTATTATAATATATATTTACTTTTCCTGATACTTAATACAATATACTAATTAAGTCATATATACCTATAATTATAATAATAACTTTTTAATTAATAACATAGTCTTTCAATTTATATATAAATTTTGATTTATAGCTAGTTATAATAAATAATTATTAATATATAATAATAATTAATTAAAATATAAACATGAAGGAGAATTATGAAATTCAAAAGAAGTTCATTTATGTATTCCTAAACACAATTATTATCATTACGCTTTTTTTATCAATGCTAAAATTAATCAATAGTAGTATTTTAAATTCTAACTCTGATTATATTTATAGTCTAGGCCAAAACTGGAAGGCTGGACCGGTAATGGACATAAAAATAATTAATAAAATAAAAGACCCAAACTCCGAATGTAGTGATTATAATATGGAATCATTACTAAATGATTACTGGTCTGGCACTGTTAAAGGCTGTGAAATTGACAACATTATAGTCCGTTTTCAGTGCCATCTTATAGGAAGTCTTTCTAAGCCAATAGACAAAGTAAAATACAAGTATTGGGACGGTGCAGAGTTATGCGCAAAAAGGATAAACTCAACCTATTTTGATTTAGTCAAGGAGAAAATAAACTGCCCGATTCATTATAAAAGCTGTGGTATTATTGATAATTTAGGCAACCAATTATGTGTAAAGAACGAAGAAAAGTGTCCATTAAACTACATAAAGTTAGAAGATAAGTCAAAAACAGAGTTACCGCCTTTAAGCAATATACCAGATTCAATTATAATCTTAGAAACTCAAAATAAATACTTATATTACTCAAATGAGATGACTAATGCAAAAATAGTAAATGAAGTTATTATATCTGATCTAACTCCGTGTACTAACCCAAAATTCAAAAATAATTATCCGAATAGTACTTATGATCTTGATTTGTTTTATAAACACTCGCACTGTGGTAACTTCTCTGATAATTCTCCAATAACCGAAACAAAATATAGTCTTCTTAATAGTAACTATGAACAAATAGATGAACTATTTTACTTATTACTCCTAAAGGATAATAATATCATTCAAAATTTCAATAACTTACCAAACGGAAAAAACTTTACAGAAATATCAGCTGTTCATCCAACAAATCTTTACTTTCAGAATTATGTATCAATTAACTCATTCTGTATTGATAATTTAGAAAAAATAGGAGTAAAAAAAGACGACTTACTTAATAGCTTTCTTTCGATTAAAATATATTTATCACAAATAGATGAAATATTCTTTGTTATCTTTGTATGTTTTTTCACTTTATTTTTCTTTGACTTTCTATTGTTGATAAGACATTATGTTTATTATTGGTTTCCAGTATTCAGTTACATATCAAGTTGGAAAATTAAGATTATTTACTCATCAAGCTTTTTAATTTTGCTCATTACTCATATGGTTTGCTTTTATTATATGCTTATGCTTGATTCTATTTTAGATTATATAAGAGAAATACGATTTTTACTACCCTCCTACAACTCCTCAAATATCAAATGCCTTGATGACCTTTCAAACGAAATCCTTAATAACTTTTATAACTCTTTAGTTGATATTAAAGTTATTTGGGTCTTTATAAATATCTGTATATGGATTAACATAGTTTGCTTTTCTGTAGAACTTATACTAATGTTAGAGATTTTTGTATACTCAGCTCAGAACTCCCAAGAAACAAGGACAAGTGATGAAGATATAGTTATTCATAATAATATAGAAATGAAACCATTTAAGGTTGAATCTGATAATAGTTTTCAGCTTAATTTTAAAACGTGTGAGAAGATTAAATCGGAAGAGAATGAAAGAAGAAGGATAGAAAACGAAAAAATTGATGAGATTTTAGAAAGACAAGGAATAACTAAAACCTCTCCGTCGATGAAAATAATCAAATATAGAACACAGCAACATATTAGTAATAATGCCGCAATGGAAGATTTTTCTGAGAATAAACCTTTAGAGACATATAATTCACCAACTAAGAAGATAAAACCATTTAAACAATACTCGCAACATATAGCAGTAGAGCATAGCTTAAATAATAACAAGTCTTCCGGTGGATTATTTGCAAATAAATTAGATTTAGATTCACCCCATTTGAAGCCTGTTATTAAAAGAAACTCTCAAGGAAGCTAGCAAGGCAAGCAAACATTTACATAGAACACTATATTATTTAAATATTATAATATTAATTTATATATAAATGTTTATAATGCAATTTTATATTTTTTTGTAAATAAGTTTAAGTTTATTATTTATTGTGTATTATTTATTATTAATTGTATTTGTTTAGTTTTGTTACTTTATTATTTTGTTATTAAATAATAAAGATTAAATGAAGGTAGTAAAGAATTTACTATTTTTTGTAATAAGGTAAATATAAATTATAACGAAAGTATTATTAATCTTAACTTTATATTACTCCATAAGAACAAGAATAATAAGAACTTTCAAAACATGTTTAAGAATTTAAGATTTACCGAAACAAAAGGTGATGTCATTGAAGACAGCGATGAATACTTTGATGATATTAAAGGTATGGACGCTGCTGAAAAGGCTTTAAAAGCCTTTCCTCACAAACATACAAATTTCTTTTCAAAAGTTTATGAAAAAATAACTCCAAATGATATAAGCCCAAGTGTTGGGGATATGATGGCAGGGGGTACAAAAGAAAAAAGAGCATTCGCAAAACTAAATGCAATGTCTAATTTTAATGGAGGAACACAGCAATTAAATATGAATCCAGCTTTAAAAGGGGCTTTAAAATTAATAATGAATGATGATTCAAAAGAAAGAGATGATAGAGTATTAGCAGCAAAATTAACAACTAGAATAACTGGAGTACCTGTAACAATACAACGAACTCAACCTGAAGATGGAAAACCTCATAAAATTTTAGATTCATATATTATAGTGCCGAGAGTTCAAAGAATATTTAGACCTGATAAATATGTAGAGAATTATAAAGCAGGAAATTGGGGTTATTAATAATAGTTAGATATTTAATAAATATCACAACGAAAAATAGTTTGAAAATACAATATAATAACAATATCAACTTTATATGAATAAAATATAGTTAATATTTAGTTAATATGTAGTTATTATAGTTAATAATGTAGTTACTATATAGTTAATAATATATAATAAGGAGAATAATAAGTTGTTTAATTTAATTTAATTTAATTTAATTTAAGTTAATTACATACATATTTATAGTTATTTATTAATTTACTATGTTTAAATTTCTCCTTCTTCGATATCCTCTACATGATCAATAATTTTATCGTCTTTATTTTCTTCTTGAATGTCTTTATTTTCTTCTTCGTTGTATTCATTATCTTCATCACCTAAATCATTAACCAAAGATTCTAATTCTTTTTCTAGTTTTTCTATTTTAGTTTTTGATTTAATAAATCTTTTATAACCCTTTTTCTTTTTATAAAGGTTCTTATGACAAGTAATAATACCGGATAAAATATCTTCAATAATAGTAGTAATATTGAAACATGAGTTATTTAATGTAAGTTTTAAACCACTCTTTCTTATTAATTCTAAAATGTGTTTATATTCTATCAAAGTTGAATAATCAGAGATTTCGTTGCTGGTAATCATATAGTTCATATTAAGAATAAATTTTGAAAGAAGCAAAATTAAGTTTTCGTTCTTTTGGTAAATATCAAGATTTTCACTCAAATTCTTTACAAATCCTTTGATTAACATTATATCTGAAGGTACAAACTTTTTCTTTATTATTCTCTTAAGAGACTTTTCAACTTTTTCAATTTGATCATGCCTGTCTTCTTCAAGTTTTACTTTATTTTTTACATCATGCTGATTATTAATAGAGTTCATTTCTTTATTGTTTAAATTAGAAAAAATTTCTTTTTTACTATTATTAACTTTATTTTCATTTGTTATGCTTATTTCATCGTAACTTTCATAGTTTTCTTCTTCAGTAATAAGATAAGACATTTTAAATTCTAAGACTTTATTTAATTTATTTATATTATAATAAATTCAAATAATTGCTTAAAATAGTAATAATTTTATTATCTTTAAGTTATATTTTAATAAGAAATAATAACTAAATGACTATATAACTATATTAATAATTCATTTAATGATAAATAAGTTTTTTTCCAATGTTAAAAATTTCTTTAGTAAACAATATAACATAGTTATGTTAGGCTTAGATTGCAGTGGTAAAACTACAATGCTCTATCAAATAAAAGACCTTTCTCAAGTAATGATGACTGTACCGAAAATTGGTTTTTGTCTTGAAATATTAGAATTCGAAAATTATAAAATACATTGTTTTGATATAAATGGAAATGAAAATGATAGTTATAAAAATTATTATTGGGTACCAATTTATGAAAAAGCCGATGCTATTATTTATGTTATTGATAGTAATGATATTGATCGATTATATGATGCTAATTTAGAAATTGATAAACTTTTACTTGATCAACTTCTTAAAAATAAACCGTTATTAATATTAGCCAATAAACAAGATTTAAACGGCGCTATAAATCCAGATACTTTATCAGAGCAATTTAATTTAAAAAATAAAATCACAGATAGAAAATGGTCTTTACAAGGTATTTCTAGTAAGTGTAATATTGGTTTAAAAGAATCATTTGAATGGCTTAATAATTGTTTAAGTGAAAATAAATGACATAAATAATATAAAATAATATAAAATAATAGCATTATAAATGTTAAATTAATATTCAAAGAATGTATTTAAATTAATTAATATAGTTAATTATTTAATTATAAATCAAAAGACTTAATTTAATTAGGTAGTCTTGTCTATATTCTTTAATTTAAACGTTCATCTTTTATAGAAGACTTTTAATTTCTGAAGAAAGCTTATTTAATTCCTTAACAGAATCACTATTACATCCATTTGCAGCAACTTCAGCTATTCTACCTAGATAGGTAACTTCATTAGTCTCAAGCTGTAACTTTTTCATAATTCTTCTCAAAAATGGAGTGACATAAGTA
>Ga0100378_1002726_pt1 | contig 17363 bp, 11 predicted proteins | sample CryGeymeta201502_FD_81535 | JGI IMG/M metagenome (GOLD analysis project Ga0100378, IMG submission 81535) | Groundwater microbial communities from Crystal Geyser aquifers in Utah, USA - Crystal Geyser metaG 2015-02 | ecosystem: Environmental > Aquatic > Deep subsurface > Groundwater | place: USA...
ACGAAATTTTTTTCGTAACTCTGAGAAAAAATATCGCTCCGGTAGTTTGCTCACCGCGGGTTACCTAATATAGAAAGTCAAATAGTTTCTATAGATGGTCATGGTTACCATATATGGACATGTCTTCATTCCCCTAGTATAGAAAGTCCATGTCCCTCCACTTTCTATACATGGACATATGACCATCTATAGAAACTCACAGTATTTTCCTTTTATGGTCATATACCATAGATGGAAAACTAAATCGAGTTTCTATAGATGGCCATATGTCCATTTATGGAAAGTAAATATAAATTTTCCTATTATGGGCATCAATTTATTTTAATTTGAAATGGTACGGTACGGTATAATTTTAATTGATAAAAAACAACAAAAGATAAATTAATTTACTCCGATGCGCTTGCTAAGCAAGGAAGAGACGCCTCACATCTTCGTCTGTCGGTGGCACTATCAGGGCGCGGGGCAGGATGGCGAGACTGTGTGCAAATCGAATGGCATTGACGAGTTCCTCGCCGAGCAGACAATCACGTGCCAGATCACCTGCTCCGTTGAGCAGCGTGACAATGGCCTGGATGGCACGCATGGAGTTACCATCTTGTGCCAGGGAGACTCGGTACCAGATGTGCAGACACTGATTGGTGTGATCCCACCGGCTGATAGTCGCACCCTCGTGCGTGATCCTGCCATCGTTCTTTAGAGCACGTCGCACAAGTGCGACCAGTGGTGAGAAGTGTGCTTCCACAAAAAGACACAACGCTGCAAGCGTGCCTTCCCAACATATACCTTCATCGACGTTCTCAGCCTCAGCCATCTCTGGCAACACATCGTATTGCTTACCGATGAGATGCGCGACCAAGGCATGGTCGTCATGGCTTGGAAAAAAATGTATTGCCACCTGATCGGGGAGCATCGGTGCAGGAAATGTGGTCGTAGTAGCAGTAGTATTAGACGATACGTACGAACCTGTGGCAGAAACCGGAAGAGAAGGAGAGGGCAGTGGTAAAAGCAAAGCGGATGACGCGGGTGACGAAAAACATAGGGCTGGATCAATATCATAGCGTGGATTTATAGTTGGGTTGTTGTTGTTGTTGTTGTTGGTTTTCTGTCTCTTTTCAACCCGTTCAGGCTCACACTGCATGCATGTTCCGCGCGTGCATGCTAGACAATTTTGGCCACTGTTTCGGTCACGTTTCATCTTTGGAGTGCTTCCAAAATAGAGGCTGGCTAGCAAAAGAGAAAGAGAGAAAGAGGAATGTTTCAAAGCGGAGAAGTTTTTTTTGAGAAGCAACAATGATGAAAGGACCAGGTACAGAAAAAAAAGAATGTACATTACCAACCATGGGGGAAAATAGAAGGCCATGAGAGATAATTCTCCGTTTCACCCCCCCCCCTGCCTCCAAAAGACGAATAAAAACACCGAATCGTGTACACGTACGATCACACTTATTCTTTGCTCGTACCCTCAAACATTCGTCCGTTTCACTCATTCCTTGGTTTCGTAGAAGGCATAGATCTTCATTCTCTCCCCGCCCCCGCCTCTACAATATCCCTCAAAAAACTACCTTTAATCACTACCAGTATTTCCCCCCCCCCCACAATGGGCTTACAATTGACATCATCATCATCATCATCATCATTACCAAGAAAACACCGATATTCACGCAGACGCCAACGCAATAGTCGTCCGTATGATCTCCATGGCCGGCCCCGCCCCCACCCCTTTATGCTGCTCCTCCTCGTGGCTCTAATGCATTTCAGAGCCGTGCATGCGACTGGTGGTGGGCAGGGTGCCTACATGTTACTAATGATTGATTACAGATCGGGGAGTTCCCTTGATCCTGGCACCTTGCGTGGTCGTGCCTTCACCGTTGAACAGGATACGCCAATCGACTATACGAACGGACAATGCTACAAGAGTCGCTCTACTATAACATCCCCCATATGTGACACGCTTCGTCTGCCAAAGCTTTTCCCGTCGCCATTTGATAGGAGCTTTGATATGGAAGAGCGGTATTTTGACGTTTGGGATGCTATCAACTATCATACGTCCTATTATCGATACGAAAGTCTATTGTTTAATTCAATGACGCTGCTGGATCCGAAACTCAGCGAGCAAGGGAGTTATACCTTTGCTATTCATGCAACCTTGGAGTGTCCTCCTGACCCAAACGATGACGCGTTGCAAAAATGCGATCCCGCAAAAAGTCATTACTACGACGCATTGCATCGTGTAGTTATCGATGTAAAAACGGGCATGCCGAATTTTGAGAAGACAATTGATTCGCCCCTCTTCTATGCCTACCGCGAAGTCGACTTGAAACATCAGTATCCATTCTTTATGGCATCAGATGGACATACTATCTGCAGCAGAGAACAATGCGTCCAAAATACGAGCATTGGCGAAGCGCGTACAGCCGCGATTCTCACCAACGTTGAAGCGCACGATGTGCGCACACGGACCGCGTATTATGACTCGCAGCAATTTGGCAACGAGGATGTCTCTGTCAATCTCTATCCCGACGGCTTTGATAGCACCAAAGTCCACTCGCATCATATCTACGCGGACAAAACGTCACAAAGCGATGAAACAATCAGCGTCTACTGTGTATGGGATGGATGTACGATCGTGTCGCATCTTACTGGAAACAGAATTGCCGCCATACCGTTTGAGAGTAATTCGCCTATCGTGGTGGATGCAGGAGCTGGAAAAGCTCCTCGCGGCACATTGCTCGAATACCAGGAGCGTCTGAATGCATTCACATGGGTCGGTTCCGATTATCGTGTGTACCGCTATGACTGGCAGACTGAGTTGGTTACTGCTCTGGCTGTTTTTCCACATGAGCAGTACAATGATGCGTCTGCAATTCCTTTTCTTCGAATATGGACTGCACCTCCTCACCTTGAGCAAGAAGATTTCCTCTACCTCCTTGTTCGTCTGGATGATAAGCGTCATACCACCGAAGACAAGCAAGAATATTGTGAGCACCACATTGTACGTTTGGCGTATGATGGAGGCGCGCAAGAAGGGCAAGCTCCAATCACCATTGCACGCTTCAATGGTGAATGTGAAGACAACATCAAGCGTCATTTTGCCGTCCTGCCACTTGAAGAGGCGGGATATACGGGCTATGCATCGCTTCAAAATAGTGGTGCTGGTGACAACCCAAGTGGTGCTGGTTCAAACAGTGGTAGTATGAGCAGCCATGGAATGTCATTCATCATGATACTCATTGGCCCAGGCGTCTTCCTGTTGGCCATATTCTTATTGTTGCCTTAGTTCTTTCCCCCACTCGAGTTTTTAGTTCATATGTGCATAAAAATAAAAACAAAAAACCCAGATTCGATTTTTGCTCTTGTTTATCCACGTCTTTATCCTGCTACTCCTTCTTCTTTTTTTCACGCTATTCAATTCTGTTGCTTGTCTGCTCTTCCTTTTCTTGATTGTGTTTCGTTTATTCATTTATCCGTCTCTTGAATCGAGCAAGTGCGCAGCATTACTCCCACGAATCTTTTTTGTTCTTACGCCCAAATGACTAGCATACATCAACAGCTAGAGATTTGCCCAGTAGTATTCTACATACCAACTGAGGCTGGCATTGATGCCGAGCCGGCGGCTCGTTTGCATACGCTACAAAAATGTCTCAATGAGTTACAGCTCTCACAGCGCACCGGTGTGCTTGGAAAGACCATTTACGTCGTCGATCCGCTGCGGATGATTACTGCAGAGGTGTTTGCCACCATCGGAGATACAAGGGGCAACGGCTGCTCGATAAAGCACGTGGAACACTGCGGTCGTGTGCCCGGTCTCTATCCCGGCAACGGAAAGAAAGAAGTTGAGGAACAATCGTCTCCTTCATCCTCTTCCTCTTCCTCTTTCTCTTCGTCACATTGCTATTTCATGTTGCTTCATGCCACGATGCGTGTCTACCCAAAGGATGTCGCACGCATGCATGCCCTGTTGCTACGCGAGCACGTCCAGGCGAAAACTGGACGTCATGTGCGGCACAATCCTGCCTACGGTCGCTGGCAGTTTTTTCCGGCGCACTATTTTGGTATGCACAGTCACAACAATCAGGTGGTCTCGGAAAGTGCACAACAGGCGCAAACTACCCTTCTTTGGACATTTGCTCCATGGGCTGGTGTGATCCGTTGCTTTTGTGGCTCTGCTGTGGCACAAAACGAGAACGGTGTCCTGGCGACCACCATGCGTGCCATACGTGCCCTCTATATACGAGGCTTCCGTGGCATCGAGGCACCCATCCCCGAGACCATCCAGCTGCTTGCTGTCCCACAGCAACCACACTTCTATCACGATACATACACTGTCACTACTGACAGCACGACCGCACATGCAAGTACCAATCCTATAAATCATGCAAGAAGCCACAAATCGGAACAAGTCATATTATCCCAATCCAACCAAAAGCCTCCGACAAAGCCATGGTGTCACTGTCGCTGCTGTTCGCCTTCACACAAGACATCGACATCATCGGACGATATCCTGCACCATCTCGAGGACCATGAACAATACCCGTGGGCCGGTGGTCCCTGGCGTCCTCTCCCAACAGCCGGCCATCAACGGTCTCCTATGGTCATCACAATTTATCTGTTTCTCTTGCTCCATCATCGCCACTACACTATTTTGATCCCTATCCATTGGCTATTCATTCTATACTATTCTAATTACTGTTTCATTCTATACTCTCCTATCCTATTCTATCCTATTTTGTCAGTTCTTTTTCCAATCTACTATACTATTGTACCTGATATTCTCGATTAATGAATACGTACTTAATTATTCCCCAGGTGCATGACGACCGAGGAGTGCCTCAACTGGGTGTTTGGACGACGTTGCGGACGCTACTTCTCCTCTTTTTGAGCGCAAGTTTTGCCGTGATGCTGGCAAGAATGTTGGCAGCAAACAATGTGGGAACAACGATTGTGCTTTATCTCCTTGCCGTTGTCGGCTACGGACGGCTGATGCGTGTGCCCATGCAGCAGGGAGGGCGAGGGAGAAGTCGCTTGAGGGTCCTTGCTGGCATGCTGGCCATGCTGCTATCACCACTACTCGTCCCTCTGTGTTACATTCTTTATGCACTTGAGGGCCTCATGGTGACGCTCTACGGGTGGCAGATGCAGGATGTCTAACAACGCCCTTAGGCAGGGGAAGCGAGGACGAGAGAAGGAGCCGCCTCCTTTGTAAGATTGTTCAGAATAAAAAAAGCATTCGTCACGTTGGTCCTGGAATATTGTTGCTACTACTACTACTGGCGCCGCTAGGTGGTATGAGCGATGCGAGAAGGGTTTGGCGATGCTGGAGACGTCTGGCGACACGGTTGCCTCCACGCAGGACAGCTGCGCGAACAATAAGACATTCACCCGGCTGTCGTCTACAGCTACCATTTTGACGCTGAAAGGTGACAAGTTGGGCACTGAGGCGTTGGTTGACACGTTTCCTCTGTTGCATCGAGGCATGCGTGCGACGAATGTGGGCACGCAATGTGGCTGCGCTGTGACATGTAAAATGGCAGCCGGCACATGGAAAAATAGGTCGTTCGAAATGGAAGAGCCTCATGTGTCGCCGTTGTGCACGTCGTCCCTCTTGTGGTCGGAGACGACAGCCAGGAAAGGTACAGGCTGTGGTATTGCTGTTTTTGTTGGTGTGGGTATTGGTGATGTTAGCATGAGAATGTTTGTTCGTGTCCATAGAGATACTGCTGCACTCGTCCGTGCATGTGGTGCACTTTTCGCCACAGTAACCGTCGCAGATGCAGGACGCATCGAGGGTGCTGCTTTGGCTGTGTTCTTCTTCCTCCTCTTCATCAGATGCACGTTTGCTACCATCGATGGAGTTTCCCTTCTCAGTCATTTCCGCCACATCTTGTTCTTCTACATTGGGATGGCAACGCGCCACGTGGGCATCCCAGCCCCGCCATGAGCTGGCCACGTGGATACGCGGGCGCGGAATGGGACCACGTTTTGCCGTCATGTTTCTTTTGGTTGTGCGTAGAAAGGCGCGTTCGGGGTAACACAGGATACTTTCAAGCATCTTCTCCTGCGCAACGGCGGATTGTCCTGAGGATAGCATCGACGCTTGGTGGCGTGCAAGGCGGTGCGGATGAGGATGAGGATGATGTGGTAGTGCTTTTATCTTTTTGTTTTGCTGCCGATTGCGAATATGCATTAGCCACCAGTTTTCGAGACGGTTCTGTAGACAATAGGGGCACGCCGATCCGCGGCGTTGCGTCTCGGGTCCCCTATCCCAACGGCTGCGCGGTGCCATCGCAAGTGTTGCCATCGCTGTTGTCGGTGCTGTCGTTGTATGAAGTTTGCCGCTGCCGCTCGCGTTCTTCGATACGTCTGCGAGAGTGTGGGAGGCCGTAATGACCAGGTCAGATGAAGGCCAGCAAGAGCAAGACGTCGGAGAAGCATGCGTGTGGGTTGCCGTGGAGCGACTCCCGATGCTGATGCTGCTACCAATGGTACGAGTAGCGTGGCTGCCGGCAGGCGTGTGATGCTGGTGTGAGTTTGCGATAGCCGTCGTAATGGTGTGACGGCGGCGAAGGACGTGGCAGTCCTCGGCGAGACACCACCTAATACCTTTGGTAGAGAGAAGAAATGATACGGGTCACAGTGTGCAACTCACCCGCACGAAGACGTACACGGGACTAACGAGCAAGGACACGGGTGCGCGCACACGTGCACAAATGGTAAAAATAACACAATTCTTGGAACTAAGCGCCTGGTATTAGTGAACTGTGGTAAGTACATTTAATCCGTTGGTTTTTGGTTTATCATCATCATCATCATCATCATCATCATCATCATCATCATCATCATCATCATCATCACCATCATATTCCCTGTATCTGCACATTTTTGTCATGCATAATTATCTTTTCTCTTTCTATTCGTCTTTTTTCATTGATCTCTTGTCCCTTCCCCCCCCCATGTCTCACCAGCCCAAAAAAAACTCTTGTCCATTCATTCCTCTTTCGTCCATCACAAGGAAACTTAGCTGTGCGTGTGTGCGCGTGCCTGTCTTTTTTTGCTATGCTTGAACAAAAACGTCTGCATGCCCAAACAAGTCTTTATCCACAGTCCTCATTAGTACCACCAGAGTTAGCCCAACGTGATGGTATGACAACAAAGATAGAGGCCACCACAAAGATGCTTAGCATGTACTATACAACGTGTCCCAGCGAGAACCATATGGCGGAATTCCTCAGCCAGCCGGAGAACCAGCAACGCCTGCTGGACGCGAGTACACGGCGGCCGTCAGTACATGCCTCGGCCCGCGAACATGTGCTGCGCTTCGAGGTGGCCCTGGAGCTGCCTGATGGTCTCGCTGAGGGTGCCACCCTGGACACGGAGGTACGTCTCGTGGACCTGATCAATACTGATCATCCACTCTTCCGTCCCCTTGTACAGGAGCGACATCGCTACGTCATCTTTATGACGGATCTGGTCGTGCAGGCTGGGAGCAATCCGTTCCACAGCGCTGCCATTGGTGTGCGTACCAATCTCGTATCGCTGCCTCTCTGGGGCTTTGAAAAGGGCGTTGTACGAGGCAGCGATGACGAGGATGTGAAGCAGGCGGTTGCCGACGAGATGGGTCGCCAGCGTTTCTTCTTTGATCAGGGCTACGTGCATGCCCTCAAGCCCAGCCAGCGGATCGACGATCACAGTGTGCCACCACAACTCGTACGCTCGGCATCTCGCAAAGAACGTATCGGTCTCTACACGTACGGCGGGTGCACACAATCCCATGAAAACAGAGGTATTGAAGAGACGCGTACTGGTATTGCTAATACGGATGATAGGGATAGGGATGTGGGCAATGGCAACACGTTACGCCTCCAGCAGGGCCTCATCCAGATGCCATCTGACTCAGACTGGACCATAATCGAGACGTCGCATGCCCTCTATGGACAGCTTCTCGACTACCAGCAAGCACACTGGAACAAGGCCTATCTCGAGTACTGCGAGGTACAGGACGAGCGTGCAGAAGAAGCAATCCACGACGTGGAGACTCTTCCTCAATCCGCGTGGTTGGCAGGGGCATATCCGCGCGAGACAGAGATCCCGCTCACATTCCGTCTCGGTGCCGCCTCGATGCCTGAGGAAGAGCGGCCCGAGTTTGCCGTCGTTCCGACCATGCTGCTCGAACAGTACTGTGACGAATCACGTGCCAAACTTTTCTACTACTTGCTACACGAGCTGCCATTTGATCAGGCCCGAGTCTCTCTCGAGCCCATCAGTAGCAGCTGGTCCGCCTTGTATGCCAAGGAGAAGCAGAAAGAGCAAGAACAATTACAAGAACCAGAACATACACAAGATTCAAAACGCACACTCCGTCTCGTGCTCGACATGAAGATTGTGATCTGGGAACGCGAAGAATTGGCACGAAGCGTTTGCCGTGAGATTCCATGCGATAAAAAAAAAGAAAACCAGGAACGTGAGGAGCACGAGGCACTTGCCCGTCAGCTCGGAGCCGTGAGCATCTGATATGCCGCCGCTTGTCTTTTTTGCGTTTGAAAGATAATAATAAAACCCAAATAAGAATCCCTACATTCCCTATACTACGATGTGTATTCCCGCCCGCCTCTTCAAATCAACATCGATCGACCTATCACCCATAGACACACACAGACACATCACATGTCCGACAAAATGGTGCAGTGCCAAAATAATAGTGGTGGTGTTGGTGTTGGTGGTGAAATATTAGGCAAGATCCAGTATTAATGGGACTATTGTATGTTAAATGAGATATTGTTTGCGTGATCTAGCCTCACGTTTCCTCCCCACCCCTTCCACAAGACCCTCTTTTTAGCCCAGCATTCTCACTGCTCCTGTCCACCTCCTTTTTTGTGATGATCAGCGCTGGCCTCCTCGAAACAATTCGCATCATCTGGGCTGGCCTCTTTATTGGCAAGTTTCTCTTCTACGCAAGTGGCCTCGTCTATTATGATGAGTTTTCTCTGCCTCGTTTTGCCTCTGTGCTGCTGGACGGTATGGTGGTAAGCAGTCTCACTGCCCTTACCTATGTCTACTTGCTTGCGGGTGGCGATAGCACCGTGCGCTGGCTTGTCTACGCAATTTGCTCATCCTTTCTCCTGCGCTCCGCTTATACCTACCTCACGTGCCCGCCCAAATGTAAGCGACACACACATGCATGCAATGAGAGTTGCCAAACTCTTCACTGCTGCTGTGATGCCTACAAGGTCGAGTACAACAATGCCTACTATGCCATGTTTGCGAGTAACGTTGTGACGGTGGCCTCGGGTTTCGTGATTGCGCTGCTCCCGGCCAACTCGTGGCAGCAGTGGCTCGTCTTTGGTCTCTCGTTCATTCCCTTCATATTTGTGCCGATCTTTCTGCACAAAGCCATCAGCTATACGTTGGCCCGTGTCTCGGCACGCAGCGATGTGCGCTGGTTCATGTATTTTGCAGGCACCGTATGGCTCACCTACCCAATATTCTATGCGCTCTCGCCTGTCATGACCGGTATCGTGGCTGCCACCACGGCTGAGTTTGCCTACGCTATGGCCGATGCCGTCACTAAGCTACTCTTCGGTCTTGCTGTCTCCTGGTCGCTTCGCAAACAATGTGGTGAGTGCAGCATGTGTGAGTCGGGCTATGCAAAGAAATACGATTCCGGTGCGACCAGTGGCTACGGCATGCGTCAAAATAGCGGTGTATACGCTCCCGTGGCCCAACAACAACAAGCACAGCCACAGAATCAGCCAAGACTCTTCAACACCCCTACCACAGGGACTCAGACTGTTATTCCTCTCAACATGATGACCTCTTAGATAAAAAAAATAAATTGCTCTTATTACTACTAATACTGCTACTGCTATTTACTAAAGTTTGATTAGTCATGGTTATTGTTGGTAGGAGTATGAGATGAACGTGCACGTGGACGCCAGGAGAGCAAGGAATGTTTTCGGGTGTGTCCATCCTGACGTGAATGACGTGTCTTGCTTATTTTCCTTTCTCGCGGTGTATCTTTCTTCTTCTTATTCTTCTTCTTCTTAGTGTCATCATTAACATCCGACATGATAGCAAGACCCAGACGGATTCCCCTGGTGCTGCTATTGTTACGTGAGACCTCAATAGCAGATTCCGAGATGGAGCGTGTGGCATGGAGAGCCGCTTGGTAGACGGGATCCTCTGTGGCCATTACGCGGTCAAACTCGCGTGCCATCTGGCGTTGAGACCAGGCTGCTTCTTCTTCCTCTTTTTGCTCATGATTTCGCTCATCTTCATGGTCATTCCGATTCGTCGTTTCAGTCATTAGATGGTGAGGATTCGGTACTATGGGAAGTTGGCTGTCGCTTGCTGCACGTGGTATATTTCTATTATTGCTGCTGCTCCTGCTCCTTTGGCGGCCTCCAATCGCATTATTCCGACCACGACTACTACGAGTAGAACCACCGCCGCTTACACCCTTCTGTTCTGCCGCCTCATGGCGGAGCATGGAAAAGGCGCGGCGGCGCTGGAGACGCGGAGAAGTGAGTGCGACGTTCTGAAACTTGGAGGGCACGATAGCAGGCGCTCCTGCTGCTTCAATTTCGCGCTGCATGTCCGCACGTAGCACGGCACGACGCATGATGAGCGTCCCAATCGTCTGCTCTAGGGCCGCAAGTGTGGTTTTCTGAGCACCGTCGGCACGATTGGCAAGCTCTACGGGACCTCTGAGCCGTTCCTGCTCACTCTCGAGATCGACACGTGCATGTCTCAATTCTTGGAGTGCGAGCGAGAGAACCTCGTCGTGCATGACACAATAGCGCACGCGCATGCTACTTCCGCGGTCTGCCTGCAGTGCAATCGTCTCTTCCACCGCTTTATGGAGCGTTTTGTATTGTGTCGCGATCAGACGCACAATGGCAGGCACGTACCGCTGCAGTAGTGAACGCTCGGGTTTGTTGAGGATGGCACATTCGCTGTAGAGTGCAGTGGTGAGGCTATAGAGTCGTGGTTCACAGGCCAATGCGGGTGTGTCTTTCATATAATCATCCAGATAGACGTCGAGAGTCAGTGGACGGTTTTGTTTTTGTTTTTGCGTTCTTTCTCCTTCTAGTAGTTGTTCCTCTTGTTGTAGCATCACGTCGTGCTCATAGACGTGATGGGCATCACCGCGCAGCAGCAGAAGCCACAGACGCACGGCGGTGCCACTAATGATCTCGCTGGCTGGTGTACGTGAGGATGAAGAGGAGGCGTGTCGCTGTCTATATTTAAGTGGCAGACTACTGATAGTACCACTACTGCTGCTGCTTTCACTGCTTGCCGTACTGCTCGTTGTTGTTGTTTCAGTGATTGTTGTATCACTATATGTACCACCGCCACTGCTACTGCAACTATTGATGCTATTGTCATCATCATCATCATTATCATCGGTCTCCTGTTTCTTGTGTGCATTCTCTACTTTTCCGCCACCATTATGATTCCCGGCATAAAGGCTGCGGAAAAGTGTGGCGTGCATTTCCTGTTGGTGTGCGAGCAGATAGGTGAGGGCCATCCCGGCTTCGTACGGCGGACCCGTGTATGCACCACGCGATGCGTTTGCTTGCATGAGGTGCTGGGAGGCACTGTTCACCTGCTCGCGAGCGGCTACCAGATAGGCCCTAGCTGCTACCAAATAGTCAAAGAGCGCCTCTTGGGTGCAGCGTGTAATCATCGAAAGTGGCGGCAATCCGAGGGAGGTGGCAAACTCGGCGACCGCAATGCCGGCAAGGTCGTGGAAGAGAGGCGTGGCGAGACGGATGAAGAAATCAAAATGCTTCGTCTGACGTGTGGCATGGTAGGCGAGACGGAAGAAGCGCCACATGAGAAGACTGTTGCCGGCCTGTTTGTGAACCCAGGCGAGTGCTGCACGTGCATGTGCACCTTCCAGTGCCGTAGGAGGAGGAGGAGGGATGGGATGATGAGGAGATGTCATGGATGCTGTCGTTGTTGTTGTTGTTGTTGTCGTCGTCCTTGGTGGCTCGATGAGTCTTTTCTGAAATCGATGCGGGGGCGGTGGCAGGACACCACGAAGCGCGCATACGTAGGCCCACCAGGTCGTGTAAACGGTAGATGCCATCTGTGTCAGCTCTGTTTTCTTTTTTTTTCTAACAAAAGGAACGCGTATAAAACAATTGTCTTGGAGTCTGTGTGCAGAGCGGGGAAGTATACCGCCCAATGTCTTTTCTGGTGTAGCCATGGAGAAGCTACTGCCAGGGCTCGAAAAAAAGAAAAAGCCCCCGCAATTGGTGGTAGTGGTGTGTGGTTATTTGCCTACTAATAATTGATGCCTTCTTCCGCTTTGATTTTTTTAAATTGAGTCGAATAATATATTTAGTTTGACTGAGATCCACATATTCAGCAGTTCGGTGTGACAGCACTCGATGTCAGCCTCCTGTGTATCATGTGGAGGTTCGGCGATCTTGCGCTGTGCGCGATGTAACATGGTAACCTATTGCGGTGCCGCTTGTCAGAAAACACATTGGCGATCTGGCCATAACAAATTCTGCAACTCCCCACTGAATACATCCGAAATGTCGCCATGTGCATGGCCGCCCGCTGAATGTGCCATTATAGCCAAGAAATATGGCGAAAAAGACTTTGTCTTCTACCTTTATCACCAAGAAGCAAAGGAGACTGAAACATCATCTAATAGCCACGTTCTTGCTATTGGGGAGCCTAACGAAGAAACACCTGGCTACGTTCTTGCTGCTAAAAATCGCGCACTGGACGTCATCGAAGGAACGATAGAACGAGGCCTCGATTTGGCCATCAGTGCGGCTTCTGGTATTGGCGCCTATGCTCTTCTCGAGGCCATTTCAAATTATCAGAGCACCACGCCGATGAGCCTATTGAACAGTATTCAAGAACTTCGAGGTAAGGGACGTTTGCTCTTTAAGACAAGTCTTTGCCGTGCGCAAGATGCCCTTGCATCCACATTGGAATACTTGAAACAAATTATTGGTCTCCAAAAACGCGGAAATTGGCACATGCGTTGGTGGCCTGACGCTAGCAGTATCCTCGATACCATCCAAACACTTGCTGGTCAATGCGTTGCCTATACAAAAGAGCTGGCCGAGCGCATCGTAGGATTGTTTGGTCGTTTGATAGAACGTCTCACCGAAGCCCTACAGAAGCTGGTTGAGAAATTCAACCGTGGCCTGGACTGGATCAGTCGTGTCTTATCCAACTGTGTGACATATTGCAGCGACGGACTCGCTTCTTCGGGACTCCAGGAGAAGGCCAACCACGTGCTTTTCTACTTGGCCAGTCTCATGCAATTTGCCCCGCGTGCATCGCGAATTTTTACGGATCAAGTCGAAACATTGCAGCGCACTCAATGCCGTGATTTATTTTACAACAGTGCCAGCTTGGTGACGGATCTACAAGAAGACGGACACGAGGACGAATTGTTGGCGCTACATCAGAAACACACATGGTTTAGCAACTTTCTTAGCTTTGCTGGTATTGTCGTTGCTCGTGTTGCCCAATTTGCAGGCATTCTTGCACTTGCTGTCAAACTGTTTACAATGGTTGCTGCTGCACCAATTACCGCACTACCAGTAGTGGGCATGCTACTTTTCGCCTTGCTTTCCCGCCATTTGAGCGAACAAGTCGTCAAATCATTGCGTCGTCTGACAGCCGACCGTTATTTTGCGTCTCGTAGCAAAATTCCGGCGACAGCGCGTCACCTCCATCCACAAGTCTACAGTAGCATCAGCAGTCAGGCCGAAATGCTGGGCGCAGGCGCACAATTTGACAACACACTGGCACTCTTCAAACGCATCATGAAGTGGAGACAGGAATCCGAAACATATGGTCGTCCCGATGATGTGAAGCGCATGGAAGGACTCCTGGCGGACTATGAGAACTTCCTGTCGTATCACGTTGGACCGGCCACAGAAGCACAATTGCCGAAAAAGCAGGGACGCGCTCGCAAATTATTGGAGTCGCTCCTTAAAAACATTGGGCCTCGTCTCTGGCGTGCCACTGGTTATCTGGCGCAACTGCACCACACGACGAGTCGACAGGAAACCGAAGCACTTGTCCGCGCCTTTATGGCAGATGAGCAGGTAAACGCCCTCGTACAGCACTTGACGGGCAAACCCATGCATCAAGTCATAGAAACAGGCGTCTTACTGCACGTGAGAATCGAGCGCGAGGTGCTGTGGGGCTTGCTTGATATGACGCTTGCTGTTGCAGACGGATTAGCGGCCGACGCGATTGATACACTTGAGCTGGAGAGTGTGGGTGCCGATGCGAACCATGGTAACCAGACTGCAATTGGCAATCATTTCTCAAATTCTGGTACAAGAGACGCTCTTTATTGGATGCATAGGATGCGACGCGTCGGTGGTATTTTGGAGAAGACGAAGGCCTCGGAGGAACGGCGAAATCTGCGAGCACTCCAAAAATTTAAGGAGCGCGAAGCGGATTTTGATACCTTCAACACCGCCATGAATCTCATCAACACCATGCTCACCACAGAACCAAGTGATCAAATCACTACGCGCCTTCGGGTTCTTGGCATCACCACGGATCCAAGCAGTAGACGCGAGGTGCGCAGAGAACTCACCCGCATGCTCGAGGAGGCAGAGGACACTATTGATCTGGCCAAACGCCAAGATCTTGTTGAACCGCTGTTCTCGCGCCAGGAAGCGGAAGAGAGCTTGCGCTATTGGATGACCTGGCGCCAGCGCTTTCTTGTAGGTGCTAGTATGCTCTTCGTCGGCATCTCCATCGCATCTTTTGTGATTATGCCTGCCACCGTCTCGCGAAGTATCTACACGAAAAAGATTGAGAGCATAAGTGTGGTGGGTGCGCCCGACTGGGCTGCTCAATCTGTCTTCAATTGGCTATGGCCCAGCAGCGCCGGCGTTTCCTCCGTCTTTTCCATGTTTTCCGAAAATCCGCAGATTTCGCTATTCGGACGTACCACCGATGCACCGGACCTCACTGTGGCCAACCAAGAAACATGGAAAGCTAATCTGAGCAACTTTCTCGCCTGGGCCACAAATATTACACGAACCGTCAAGACGGAACTCAACCCCCCCAATGGCGGCGATTTACCAGATGTGGCCACGTTGCGCAACTATTTTTACGATATCACGGATAGCGGCCGAAGCACGTTGGCCTCACTAAGCATTCCGGAGGTTCCGACAACACTGACGTTATCCGGACGCGTGCCAATCACCGAGTCGATGGAGTACATTATCAAGACTGCAAAGGAGGTATTTGCCACATCGACGAGCACCAAAGAGGAGCTTGCAACCAGCTTGCGCACACTGATGGATGAACAGGAAAAAATCTTCGATACCCTTCGTGCCGCAGATGTTATGGAACAGGCAAAGCAACTCTTCTTCTCAAGCGCCACCGAACGCGAAAGCTCTACCATTAATAGAGCGGGATGGACGGCGGTTTCCTGGATCCTCGGTGTGGATCTGACGAACGAATCGGCCGTTGACAATGCATTGCGCGAGTTATTTGGGTCGATAGGCATGTTCTGGACGACAACTGGCTATGGACCCGTTTTCTTGGCCACCTTTGTGAGCTCCTTCTTTGTCATCTCAGTGCTGGCCAACTGGAAGAAAAGCATAAGCGCAGGCTTTTTGTGGCAAAGTGCGCTCGACACTGCGTTGGTAACAATCAGTGTGGCAGGCCTTGGATCCATACTCAAGCTGTTTGTGAACAGCAATTGGTTCTTCCGCTTTGGTATGGTTACAGCAGGAGGACTTGGCTTTCTATTTGTCCATTTTACGGGCATTCTCAAAATTTTGGTCCGTCGTCTTGTGCCGGCCGGTGACAGTGTTGTGGATATTTTTGAAGACGTCAGCGGACTGCTCCAAAAGGGCGCTGGACAACGGGACGTCAGTAATGTGAAACTCCTCAACAGTATGCAAGCACTTTCAACACAATGGCAGAATCGGCCTCCAATTATCTACGAGCGTTGGAAGAAACAAGTGAGGTTGCTCGGAGAACCTCCCCGGATCGAGGACGTTTCAGAACAGGAGGATGAGGACGAGGAGGAGGAAGAAGAAGACGTTGACTCTGTGTGAAATAAATTTATAAAAATGATACAACACACACAAAGACACGAATTATCCATTGTGTTTATCTTTTTTATTCGGGTTTTTTAATAAACAAAAACCGAAAGACAGAGTGTTTATTTGAAGGAAAGGGAATTACTACACATCTCCAAAAAACCAGTTGGTGAGATTGTTCGAAGGTATTTCAGTCGGGGATTGTCTGGGTTGAGTCATTGAATCACCGATTATTCGACCAGCAGTTCCCATATCGTTGGTTTTTTGGGTCTCTTTGAAGGGCTCAAGTGGGAATGGCCAATCACCTTGCATTTCTTTGGGTCCGTCGGGATACATGGCCTTGTAAAGACCACCTCTTTTTTGGGGGTCGACAGTCTTGCCAAATGCCTTTAGGACACTATTGTTGAGATCACGTTGTTTGACAATGCGATTGCGAAGGTCTTCGACAGACTGTTTAACGTATTCGTCGGTGTAGGTCCGCGTCCCATCCTCTTGTTTGATATTTTTCCCGAACGTTTCGACAACATCCATGCGGAAATTGTTGTCAAATATTGCGGTGGCCTCCTTGCTAGTCAATTCAAAGTCATTGTTCATGTCTTTGCCCATGAGTCGTAAAACGAGATTGTTGTAAATCCAATCGGCTTCGATTCGCTTTGGCTGCAGATTTGTGCTTGGCCAGAATTTGGCCGACTTTTTGGAATCACGATCTTTACTTTTTGCTGTTTTTGAAGATGGTCCGCGTGTCAACGGAATGGGAAACGCAGGCGATTCGCGGATCATAGGATCAAAGGGATCGCCCCAAACCAAAGGGGTTTCTCTGAAATCGTCTTCGATAGCCTGAAGTAGAATTTGGAGTTCTTGCTCGATTGAGTTAAGATTTTCGTTTTGTAAGATGGCGTTAGGAGTGGATTCTTCAGAAACAGCAGCGGCCATCAGAATGATGGATTCTTCGATATTTCGAATCTGTGCAGGTGTTAAGTCCGATTCAAGGGAGGCCTTTGAAATTGCAGCAGAGACACGTTCAAACCACTTGAGTGCTTCATCTTTTTTAAGATTTGCCGTGCTTCCGGTGTATGCGTTTCCATATTTGACCGTACTGTTTGGGTTTTTCAGCCAATTAATGTACGTATCCAAGGCCGTTTTTAGTGCTTTGGCACGCTGTTCGTTGGTCAACTCAGCGGCTATGGTAGGCGGTGGTACTGGAGCAGGAGCCGGAGATGGGGCTGGGGAGGGAGCAGGAGCGGGAGAAGGTGCTGGAGCAGGAGCCGGAGAGGGAGCAGGAGTCGGAGAGGGAGCAGGAGCAGGAGCAGGAGC
>Ga0100378_1002727_pt1 | contig 17362 bp, 25 predicted proteins | sample CryGeymeta201502_FD_81535 | JGI IMG/M metagenome (GOLD analysis project Ga0100378, IMG submission 81535) | Groundwater microbial communities from Crystal Geyser aquifers in Utah, USA - Crystal Geyser metaG 2015-02 | ecosystem: Environmental > Aquatic > Deep subsurface > Groundwater | place: USA...
GCAGTCCGAAGAAAGCATACTTTAACGGTCAAGGAGACGTGATATACACTCAAAAACACCCTCTAGGAGAACCCATTAAATACTCTCGAATGGATTGTTACGAGCGGATAAAAAGCATTTACCAAAAATAAAGGATTAGAAAATGACCCTTGAAGAAGAGATTAAAAAAGAGGAGCACATTGCTTGGGCTAAAGCAGAGGATAAGAAACCCTTTGAGTATATTGATAGAATATACCATAATCACAAGATAAACACTGAATATCAAACCTTCATTGACGGAGTACTAGATATTTATAATTATTACCAGAAAGCAGGGATAGTCTCTAACACGGTGTTTTACACTTTAAGAACCGTTGGAACAACAGTGCTTAATAAGAAGTACGGAAAACTAAAATAAACAAAGGAGAGATAATAAAATGGGATATATGCACATAGATAATTTATATAAAGACCTAAGAATTTTAAAGAATGTTATGCAATGGAGAAAGTACATGGAACAAGTGCTCGACTTACTTGGAAAGACAATAAACTTTCTTATTTTGGTGGAGGTATGACACATACAACATTTATAAATATTTTTAATGAACAAGAACTAATAAAAAAGTTTATAGAAGAATTTAATAATATTGATGTTATTGTTTACGGAGAAGCTTATGGTGGAAAGGAACAAAGAATGAGCAATACTTATGGTAAAGAACCACAATTTATAGTATTTGAAGTAAATATAGGAAGTGCTTGGTTAAATGTACCAAACGCAGAAGATGTTGCTAATAAATTAGGTTTAGAGTTTGTTCCTTATAAGAAAACATCCACTGACTTAGAATCTTTAAATGAAGAAAGAGATGCTCCTTCAATCGTTGCGATGAGACGAGGATGTGGAACTGATAAAATAAGAGAAGGAGTTGTTATAAAACCTTTAGAAGAATATGTTGATAATAGAGGAAATAGGGTTATAACAAAACACAAACGTAATGAATTTATGGAAACAAAAACTCCTCGTGAAGTAGACCCAACCAAATTAAAAGTGTTGGAAGAAGCAAGAGAAATAGCAGAGGAATGGGTAACCCCAATGAGAGCACAACATGTGTTAGACAAGTTTCAACATGATAGAGTAATAGAAAATACTGGAAAGTTTGGTAATGATATGCTAGTTGATGTGTTACGAGAAGCAGAGGGAGAAATAGTAGTTAACGATATAGTTAAGAAAGCAATAGTATCTGCTGGTTGTAAAATATATAAAAATATTATTAAAAATGGTGAAATACAATGAGAGATGAAAAACGAATAGAAAGGATTTGTAACGCTTTAAAAGAGTTGTGGATGAAAACTCCTGACCAACGCTTTGGTCAAATGATGATTAACAATGGTTTAATGTTTGACGGAGAATTATGGCATATTGAAGATGATGGTTGGGAGAAACACATAAAAAAACAGAGTAAGGGGGGGTAAGAATGATAATTAATAGATATTGATGGAGTAATTAGGGATTTTATGACATCAAGTATAGATGTGTATAAAAAATATTATGATGAAAATTGTAAAGTAGTACATGATGATATAATAGAATACGCTTATAAAAAATATTTACCTTTGATAGAAAAAGATTATAATAAGTTTTATTTTAAATATCCTAAAGAAATTTATGAGGATGCATCACCTTATTTAAAACAGTTAAACCAATTACATGAACTTAAAAAAGAGCATGAAATAAACATAGTCACTAAACAACCAGTAGGTCTTGAAAAGTATACTATTGCTTGGTTAGAAAAATGGAAGGTTCCTTATGATAATTTAATGTTCACTCAAAACAAAGACCTTATTAGAGGTGATGTTTTAGTTGATGACTACACAGGAAATCTTGAAAACTATAAACAAGGAATACCCGTTTGTTTAGATAGACCTTGGAATAAAGAATGGAAAGGAGAAAGGATAAAAAGTTTAAGTGAGTTAATTAAATATGAACAAGGAGGATGAATAAAATGAGTTATAACATAAATATTGAGAGAGTTGGTAACGGTTACGTGGTAACACGTCCTCCAGATGATGAAGATTCTTTAGAGAGTGTAATGGTAATAGAAATAGGAGACTCAGGAAACGAAATTATTGATGAGTTGAAAGCCTTTGAAAAACTCCATTACTTGTTAAGAACATACTTCTGTGTAAACAACGACAAGCACAATAACATATACATGGACTTGACAGTCACTAAAGAAGGGAAGGTTATAGAATGATATTCTTTATCTCCGACACTCACTTCCGACACAAGAGAGTGATATCGTTTGGACAACGACCGTTCAAAGATGTTGCTCATATGGAGGAGGAGATAATCTCTCGATGGAATAAGAAGGTTAAGGAGAACGATACGGTCTTTATAGTGGGAGATTTTTGTTTTGGAGGAGTAACCACACAGAATAAATTATTCAAAAGACTTAACGGTAATAAAATACTGGTGCATGGTAATCATGACCGACAAGAGTTCTTACAAGCCTGTTATATAAACATTGTTGGCAAAGGGTTTGAAGTAGTGCATAATCCTGAGGACTCTTCTCACTCAAGAGTAATTCATGGACACATCCACTTACCACACGCTAAAAGAGTAACTAGACAAAAGAATGGTCGCTTACTAATCAATGTTAATTGTGAACTGTGGGATTATACTCCAGTAAGTATCAAACAACTAATTAAAGAAATAGATAATATTAATACACAATAATAAATATATTTAAATAAGGTAATTGTAGATTTAATAAATATTAAGAGAGCTTATAAGATGTCTATAATAGTTAACTACATTCTACTACCCTACAAAACTTTAAAACACAATCAATTCTTTATTTTAAAAATGACTCTCTGTATGAAACACAAAATAAGAGGGTTGTATAAAAATGGTTAGTAAATATCCAAGCTGGTATCCTGACAGGGAATACCCAGAAGGAGTTGAAAGATACTTCAAGATGATTGAAGCAGTTTTCAAAGTACAGTTAGGAGATGGTCGTTGGGAACCTATAAAACTTACTTCTCACCAAAGACACTTTCATTCTAACGACATAGCAGTAATGGGAGCTAAAGCTAAGTACGACTTGGTAGATAAGAGCCGGAACACTTCTTTTACTATTTCTAGTATTATAAGACTAGCAACGGGAAACTATAAATACAGAGACGAGATTGTACCTCTTAGTAGGATTAATGAGCAGAAGGTAAAGGAGCTTATTGACGAAGCAGAGAAAATAATTAAACAAATGACTCCTATACAGTTGAAGGTGTGTCCTAATTGTAATAGCTTAAAAAGAAACTGTAAATGTGGGGATGAAAGATTCACTATAGACTATTGGCCTTTCGACCCTAAAATAGCAAAGTTTGGAGCATTATATATTCACTTCCCTGATAGAAAGGTTAGATGGCAAGGGTACGCTGGACTTAGTCCTGACAGTGCAGAAGTTATACGAGGAGTTCGTACAACTAGAGGACTTATTGACGAGTCCAACTTCATGAGATTTTTTAAACCCATCTATACTGCTTTGAGAGATTCTAAGAGGGGAGCGGTTATTAACACAGATGGCTCAGTAGATGATGGAAATATTCACCACCAGATAACCATAGGAACAACACTTAAAGGGTTTACTAAATACTATTATTGGAGAGAAGGACTAATAAAAAAGATTAAAGACGGATTAGTTACAAACTTTAGACTACTCTCATGGCCTGTATTCGATCCTAAACTTTTCAACATAGACAAGCCTTTTGAAAATTGGAGTAAGTTGGTTTCAATAGTACCTTGGCATTTAAAAGAGGGAGAAAACTCCTTAAGAAGTATTCTGAATGAAGATATATATACTTTCTTAGAGGAGTACATGGCAGTAGTTACTCCAGACGATGCACAACTATACAATATTGCAGAAGTGCAAGACGCTTGTTTTGAAGGAACTAATTGGGATATAGACCAAGAGTTCCCACCAGGAATATACTTCGGAGGAGCAGACCCTGCAGGAGAAGGAGGGCACTTCTTTGCAATAACAATATTTAAATACAATGAAGAAACCAACACGTTTGACCAGATATACTTAGAACAAGAAAAGAAAAGTGACTTAACAGAAAGAGAACATTTCCTTGAAAGACTACTTATTACTATTCCTTTTACCAAGTTCAGAATAGACGGAAATGGACTTGCTTACCAGATGGCACAGAACTTAAAGAAAAAGTTCCCTCAGATTGTAGAGGTGTTTAGAGGAAGTATCAGAGTGAAAACAGTAAACAAACAAAGTATTAGCATTAACGAGTATTTACACACTAATCAGATTATGATGATTAAACGAGCACAGGTAAGATACCAAGATGATGAATTACAATTAAAACAATTCGCAGGGTGGGACCGTAAGTACAAAGCAGAGGAAGACAAAGAGATAGGTCACTGTGATAGTACCGTAGCTGATGGCTTAGCCTTACTACCTATTACTTGGAAAGTGGCAGGAAGACAGCATAACGTGTTCGTAGGAGGACATACAGAGGAACCTGGAATAACAACTAAAGAAGAACAAGAGAAGGTGGAAGAATTTCACGACAGTCCACTAAAGGACCGAATGAAATTTTATAAACAAAACAAAACATTTAAATATAAGTAGTTTTATTTAAAATAGATGTTAAAAATTATTTACATACCATATTGGAAGACGTGAACACCAAAACCAAATATAGTAATAGATATATTAGGTGGTGTCCGAAGTGCAAAAATAAGAGAGTTGTTAGAACAAACAAAAACATAAATGGAAAAAGATATATTTTTGTGTGCAGGGAATGTTTGAGTATTTTTCAAAATAAAGGGACTTATAGTAAAGTGGAGTTTGAAAAGATTAATTTGGAGGAATTATAAAAATGAAATTAAAAATTAATAAAGAAAATCTTAAAAAAGTAGGAAAGGGTGCTTTAATTGCAGGTGCAGGTGCAGCAATTACTATAGTTAGTGACTCTGCTCTAGCCTTTGACTACGGTGAGTGGTCTGTTGTTGTTGCTACAGTACTTAGTATTCTTATTAACTTAGGACGTAAAGTTCTAGCTAAAGAATCAGAGGAGTAAACCAAAACATTTATATAGTTGTCTTTAGATAATTATATAAATTTTATTTTTCATACGATGGTAAGCTCAATGGTAAACTGCTAGGCTTCCAACCTGGATTTGTGAGTTCGAATCTCACCCGTCGTATTTAATGCTTTCGTGGCTCAATGGTAGAGCATCGGTTTTGTAAACCGAAGGTTGCCTGTTCAAGTCGGGTCGGGAGCTCCATTTATACTTACATATGGAAGACATACGTTTGCCGTGTATGTACAAGGCCAGTGCGGGACCATGAATTAGGAAATACCTCATGGTCTCAACGGCTACCCTTTATATTACTTCTACAAGAAAATTAAAGGGCACAAACTTTCGTCAGAGATAATAAAATCAAGAGGAATATAAATGAAAAAAGTAATTAATAAAGAAAGATATAGTACTAGTGATGTTCAGAAATTCAGAGAGAAGTGGTTTAAGAAAGGATTTGAATTAATAAATATTAATACTCTTTGTGAAGTGAAAATGGGAAACTCTGGTTGGTGTAATGATTGGAATGAACCTGATGAAACTATTCACCATGTGCAAATATGGTACCGTGGAGAAATTATTGCAAATCTTCAAGAGAGTGGAGTAACAATTATTGATGACGATAAATATTTATCTTGGAACAACGGTGAAGACTTTATTATCTTTAGAAAGGTTTCTCTAAAATGAACATTTACACAAGAACAGGAGACCAAGGAACTACTTCAAGTTTTAGTGGTCAAAGATTTCGTAAGGATGATTTAATTATTGAGATTAACGGTCTAATAGATGAGAGCATAGCTTCGCTAGAATCGCTTATCTTTTATGAGAGTACAGAACATACCCTTAAGCAATTAAATAGAATCTATGACGCTCTATATATGTTAGGAGCTGAGGTGAGTAGTGGAAAGACAACTAACTTGCCAAGAGTTATATCTCAAGGCTTCGTAGATAAGTTAGAACAGTTGATAGACGAACATAATATTAAGTTAGATAGCTTTCAAAGGTTCAAAACTATAAAAGGGGTCCAGACAAACGAATTGCGTGTTCGGATTAGAAAACTTGAAAGAGTTTTAACTAAGTTGTTAAGAGTTCAAAGTCTTAGACCCGTGGTTTTTGCTTATGTTAATAGGTTAAGTGATTATATTTTTACTCTAAGCATATATTATGAAAGGGAAGGGTTACCTTCCAAATTATAATATTGTTATGAGTAATATATTTTTAAAAACATTTCTTTGTCTGTAACCTTAACCTCTCCAGGGTATTTCTTTTGTTCAATTTGTTTTAAGAGGTTGTACTCCTTTTCCTTCAAAGGTGTGGTGGTTTCCTTATTGTTTTGCTTCTCTGAAATTTGGGAACATACAGTAGACAATTCCTTTTGCAGAGCAATAATTCTTTCGTTCTCGTTCTTTATCTTAAGTTGAACTCTGTTTAAGAACTGTTCTGAGTTCTTTGCTTTTTCTTTTGCCTCAACACACAAATTTTTAATTTGCTGCATCCATTCTAAAGTTTCTTTGTGAAAATTCATGTTATTAATTATTAAATACAGGTAGTATATAAAGATTGTTGTGATGTAAACTATATTAGATAAAATATATTTAAATACTATTAGTAATATATTGACTAGTATTATGTTAAATATAATTAAAGACGAGAAATCTTTGAAAAAAGATAAAGAGTTATATCTGTGGAAATCTTATTTCGAAGCAGAAATGGACGAAGAAGAATACCTAAAGAAAAAGGACTTTCTGGAAAATCGAGTTAGACTACTTGAAAAAGAGATATCTATGATGGACCTTCAGAAACTATTGGGAGAGAAAGAGGTAAAATTAAACTTCCAAAAAAAAGTAAAGCAGGAAGCCTTAGAGAACTTCGACGATTACTGGAAAGAAATGAAAGAGGAAGAGGAGAAAAGAATTGAAGAGGAGAAGGACTTTATTAAACAATTCTTGGAAAACTTTGAACTGGTTAAAAAAATTGAACTGGAAAAACTTGAAGAAACCGAACGAAAGCGTTTGGAGAGTTATCAAGCTCAGTTGGATGATGCTAAATCGAGGCTAGCTGAATATGAAATTACAGAAGAAGATTAAGTTCATAGACCCTGCAGAGATTAGGCAAAAAAGAGGGTACTTACTAATTAAAAACCTTTATATTCCATTAGCTAAAAACTATTTTAAAAAAGCAAAGGATATATTACTAGACGGGTTAGTATATCTTTTTGTTCTAAGATTACTAAGTTTTGAACTTACCTGGTTAAACTTGTTATCCGCAATTTGTTTATACATGCTTGCAGAAGATTATAAAGATTACTTATTACAATTTCGGAGAATTAAACGATGAGAAAATTAAAAGAATTTTTGGCTACTGATTTAGATTTCGATGGGAAGGTTCGTTCGGAAACTAAAGGAAACATGAGACTCTCTGACCTGGGAGCAGTTTCTTTTGGAAGAGGGAACACTGATAAGAATGAAGAGAGAACTCCTCATTACGAAATAAATAAAGGTATGGAAATGTATGAAATAAACCCTATAGTTAATAGCGGTTTAAATCAACTATCAGACTTTGTTATACCTAACAAAGAAATAAAAATTAGCAGTGAAGATAAAAAAACTGTAGAGTTCCTAGAGAAATGGCATTCAATGAGAGAAGGTATATTAGACGAGTTCAAAAATATATACTTAACAAAAACCATGACAGGGAACGCTTACCTTGAACGATACTATGTTGAAACTGACGGTCCTGGAGACAGTACAGTATTAGATAATGTGTTCAGTATTAACGACGCTTCCCGTATTTTTGTTAACCCAAACGATGTGCATGGTAAAACAGCTTTCATCTTTCAACTACCTATTGGAATTAAAAGATTTGAGTATATGGGAGAATGGCAAACACCTACATTTTATACAGTAACTTATATTAAAAACTATCAATACGTGTTTAAGAAGGTTTGGGGATTCCCTCTACCAGGTTGGAAAATTAGACACTATAAGAGTGGTTGGAGTAGAGATAACTTATATGGTCGTAGTCCTTTATTAAGTGCTTTAGATGCTCATAACATACTAGGAGAAATTATGAGTTCCTGGGACACAATTAGTAGAACAAAACAAGTGGACCAAAAGATTATAACAGTTGCTGACAGTGAGTCCGGAATTAACATAGACCAGGATACTTTGGACGGAATCGGAGACCAGTTAGACAGTGCAAAAAAAAGTTACACCTTACTTAATATCCCTTTAAAACTATTACAGCAGGATATTAATACTAGTGGGAATTACGATTTAATGGAAGGAGTATTTGATATCTTAAGACGAATGCTTATTTCAAGTTTACTACCTAATCATTTAACACCTTGGAGTGATAGTGCAACAACACAGGGAGCAGAAATTTCCATGCCTTCACTATTACAGAGAGTTAAAACAGCACAGAATGGACTTATTAGATTTTTAGATAGTAGTATATTGAGAGAACTTAAAAAAACGTACACTTTCTTAGCTGAAGATGCTACATACGTGTTTGATGAGCCTAAAATTATTGATGACAGTTACTACATTAGAAAAGTGCAGGATTTAATTAACTCTAGTATTATTGAACCTAAAGAAGCAAGAGCTTACTTAATGAAAATGGGAATTTTGGACGCAGAAATTTTCGATGACATTGCTAAACAAAGTGGGAAGGTAGACGAGAACGATACTAACAACAACCCTAAACAGGGTAAAAAGGCAGAGGAGCCTGACATGGAGGTAGTTAATTTAGAGAGGAATAATTGTTGTTCATTCTCCGAAGTTGCTACCTCCCAGTCAATGTCATTCGCAACCTTTAAAACCAAACTTAAGTCAAAAAACCCAGAACTTAAAATCTCAGGTTGGGAAGAAATTAGATATCAAAACATAGGTGGACACGATATACGATTGGTTGATGCAAAAGACCAAATAATGTTATTCGATGGATTATCTATACTTGAAACATTCGACCCAAAGATTACGGAAAAGGATACTTACAATTTAACTTTTAATAAATATGTTGACAAAATTAAGAAGAGTTTTGACGAGTTTGAAGACGAAGAATCAGACGAGGACAAAATAGCTAAAGAGTTAGAGAAAGAAATTAAAACAGAGTTGGATAGACAGCTTAAGAATATTTCTAAACTAATTGATGAACACTCTGATTTAAAAGAAAAATTTTTAAACATAAACATTCTTACTAAGCTAGATGATTTGTTTAAAACTTTCAATGTTAACATAAATAAAGCAGTAACCAACGCAATGAATAAGTTGGGAGTTACTGTAACTGACGGGTCTCAAGACAACGTAACTGTAGATAATTTAACAAAGGATATGATTCAACGTAAAAAGAAGCTTATGAGTGATAACATTAAAACACAAATTAAGACTACTAAAGATAAAATGTTGGCTGATATCAAAACACAAATAACTACAGGAATAAGTGTAGGACAGTCAAGTGCAGACATTAAAAAGGCTATTCGTAAAAACTTTGATTATGAAGATGGTGTTAGTTGGAAGTTTGACAGAATTTTAAGAACTGAACTTAATACAGCTAGTAAGATTTTAAGACTTCAAAAGTTTAAGCGTTCAGGATTCGACACGGTTAAATGGATTACTAGAGGTGATTCCAAGGTTAGAGAAGAACACCGAGGAATGAATAATCGAGTTTTCAATATTGATGATTTATTAAAGAAGATTGCCAATAAAGAAGTGAACCTAATTAACTGTAGATGTTCAATAATACCTTACAGTTAAATTTTATTTTTTTCTTTCTTTAAAACCGAAAACTTTATAAACACATACTATTGTGATATAATATATAGTTTTAAATATATATTTTGTGGTGTATAAGATGGGTTGGAAGGATAAAGTTAATTTTGAGCAGTTAGTATTGTTTTGTGATATTTACAGAACAACGTTTGAAATTCAAAAAGAGTTCACAATGACTCCTATAGAGGCTTGGCATTGTGTAAGGTGGGCAAGTAAGTTTAAAGATGATTTCTTAGTGGAGCAACAAAGTGGTGCTACTAGAAGAGCAATTTGGTTAAAAGCAACACCACTGGCATATAATTATTATAAGAGTTTAGAATAAATATATTTAAATATATATTATCTAATCTATATATTAAAATGAATAATCAAGACTTTTTTACAGAGCTTAAAATACCTGATTTCGTTTGGAAGTTCGTACGTTCTATCATGAGGAACCCTATACAAGCAGGAATTCTGGCTTTTATTATATATAATTTCTTAAAAGATAAAGAGACCAAAAAGGAATCTATAGATTATTCTATTAGATTAAACTCATTAGTTGAAATTAGAGGAGTAGATGAAAAGGAATGGGAGAAAGCTAAAAAGGCGTTCAAAAAATCCTATGGAAAAGAACCTACAGAAGACCGTGATTTTGCGATTGTTATGAGTATTTATAAAAAAATGACTGAATCTTTACAAGAGGTTGCAGAACCGGCAAAAGAAGAAGACGTTGACCCAGAAGAATTAGCTATGGGAATAGAGGTTGAAATGGAACATACTGATGATAAAGAAGAAGCTAAAAAGATTGCTTTACAACACTTAGCAGAAGTTCCGGATTATTATAGTAAACTTAAAAAATATGTTGAACCTAAAGAAAGATTAAACATATTATGTAAGAGGTTAAAAAATTCTTACGATAAAACCAGAGACTAATAAAGACTTTGCAAAAGATATCAGAATGAAAAAATGCAAATATTGTGAAACTGAAGACAACTTATATACAAAAAATATAAGTCAAAGGGTTTAGTAGTTTGTAATGTTTGTACGGAGTGTCATCTGAAGGTTTATAGGGAGTCCAGAAAAAATTATGTGGTTTCAGATGAAACAAGAAGAAAAATATCAAAAAAAGGAATAGGCAGACCCGTTTCTGAAAAACAAGACAGCTATTGTCTGATATAAATAAAGGTAGAAAAAACACACCTGAAAGTATTAAAAAAATGAAACAGACTAAGCTAAATAGAACAGAGAAACAAAAAGAAGATAGACTTAGAAAGTATAAACAAACTATGTTAGACCGTTATGGTGCAGAGTGTTTACCAGGGTGGTCTAAAGGTCTAACAAAGGAAACTGATAAGAGACTTTTAAAAACGTCTATTAATGTCTCAAAAACCATGAGGAAAAACCCAAAGTTGCAGTTCAACTATAGGTTAGCTCAAAAGAAAAAAAATGGAATCAAGTTTGGTGGAGAGGAGCGTTTTGAATGGTGTTTAAAAAAAGCTGAGTATATCGAAGGAAAAGACTATGTATATAATAAATCAGTAAAAGTTTTTGATGATTTATCTAGAAATAGTTTTAGATATTTTTACCCAGACTTTTTATTATTTGGTTGTAAAATAATTGAAGTTGATGGTGTGTATCACGATGACAAAGAACAAAAATTAGTAGACCTAACTAGAACCAGAATATTAGAGCGTAATGGTTATAGATTAGGAGCTAGAATTTCTCACGAGGAAGTAATAAAAAACAAAGAATATATGTTTAATATTATTGAGTACTTAAAAGAATTAAAAAAGTGTAGTGAACATAAGTCAGTAACAGCAAATGATTTAATTCACGGAGATATAAAAAATGCAATCAATTGTAGAAATTAAGGATTCGTCACTATTTTTGAAATCTAATTTTCAAGAAAAAGAAAATGAGAAGACAGGAAAAAAGGAGTATTACATCGAAGCTTTTATTGTTCCTTATAATGAGATTTCAAGAAATGGTGTGAGATATTTAAAGGAAAGTATAGAAAAAACACATACAGATTTAGTAGGTAAACCAGTAATGTTCAACCACGTTACCTCTGGAGTTGATGCTATTAGTCGAGGAGAATGGGTAGATACCTGGTTGACCGAAGAAGGAATGTGGGGTAGAGCTAGAATTTATAATACTAAGTATAATGAAGACGTTTTAGAATATTTGAGAGAAGCTTCAAGTCCTGCTGTCAGTTTACAAATTACAGGAGTAGCTACAAACAAAAAAGAAACCATCGATGGAAAAGAACGATATGTCAGAGAAGCAGAAATTAGTGAATGGCTTGAATGTTCTATTATTGGTGGAGTACAGGGTTTTAAAAGTGCTACTATTAAAAATTTTGAAGTTGCTATTTGTGAAGCATTCAACAACGAAGAAACTGCAGAGGAGATTGTTGTGGATGAAGAAACTACGGATGACTTCTTTGAAAAACTTGATGAGATTAGAGCAAGTTACATAAAAGAATCCCTATCCAGTGAGAGTTTGAAGGAAGATTTAGATTTAAAAAAGCCATCATACGCTCTTCATGACTTAAACAGTAAAGAATGGGGATTATTATCTATGGAAAAAATGGTACCTGTTAGACTGAAAGACGGTTCAATTTTAGAACTGCAAGCTAAGAGGAGATTTTAGAATAAATATATTTAAATATATGTTACTTAAAACTATATGTTATAATATATATTTTCATTTAGAGGTATAGAAAAATGGATGCTAAAGAATTTATTGAAAAATATGAGGAAGACCTTAAAACTCTTTCAGAAATGAAGGAAAAGGTAGAATCATATGAGGAACAGTTTGAAAAAATTGTCACAGTTCTTGAATCTTTACAAGCAGAAGTTACATCCTTAAAAGAATCAGCTGAGAAAAAAACAGTTGAGGAAGAATCTGAGGAATCTGAGGTAGAACCTGACAAAGAGACTAAACCAGAAGAAACAGAAGAGGAAAACTCCGAAGCTAAAAAAGATAAAAAGTCAGAAGACGACGAAGAAGAATCTGAAGACAAGTCAGAAGATGAAGAAAAAGAATCTGAAGACGAAGAAGAAGACGAAGCTGAGAAGCCTTCTGAAGACGAAGAAGACGAGAAAAAGAGTAAAAAGGGTACACCACAACCTCCAAAAACAGAGGCTAGAAGTTCTCCTTCTTTTGAGGAAATTTGCTCAAAAGAAAAAGAAAACGGTATTAAAAGTATCGTAGAAAATTATTTTAATTAAAAAACTTGAGGTAGTAAAAAATGTTACAAATCGGTGAAGTAAGCAAAGAAGGAACAAAGTTTTCTGAAATGCTAGGAAAAGATTTATATGAGTCTTTAGATGAAACTCAACAAGCGAAGTTTCAAGAAGACAACACTATGGGAAACAGCGGTGATTTATACACTACTGTTTTAGCAAAATTTATTTGGTACAAATCATACAACGACTTTAAAAAGTACTTTGATTTAGTTTGGAACTTAACTCCTTCAGACCTAGGAGAAATGGCTGGAGCTGGAGCTTACAAAATTCCAAAAATTAAAGGAGCAGTAGCTGCAAAAATTGCAGACGGTGAAGTTGTAGAATATACAAATAAGAACAAAGAATCTGTAGTTTTAGAAACTGAAACATACGCAGTAGGTACAAAAATCACACGAAGATTAATTAAACGTGGAGCTAAAGGTTTCATTCAAAAATTAATGGCTTCCGCTTCTGATGCTGTACTTCGAGAAGTATGTACAGATATTGCAAATGGCCTTGTGGCAGGAGCTGCAACAGCTAATACAAAAGCTGTAGGAATTACTATGGATGCAATTGCAGACGCAGAGTTAGCTCTACAAACAGCTGCAGATAGTACTACAGGAGTTCTATTCGGATTTAAACCTAATGTTTTAGCATTCTCTAGTGTAGGATGGAACATTATGAAAAAATCAGGAGACTACAAACTATTAGTTCAATATAACCAAATTGCACCTGCAAACGAAGTACACACTGGATTCTTTAAATGGAACAGTGGAACAAGTTTAATGGATGTTACAGTATTCGAGTTAATTACTGCTACAAAAGGCGGTAAAGCTGTTCATGCTATTGTATATGATAAAGACAACTTCTTTACATATCTACAAGAAACTGGAATGGAAACATTCGACGGTAGACTACCTGGAACTGCTGGAGACATGGAAAGTATCATGGCTTTAGACGCTGGTATGGTTGCAATGAACCAAGAAGCTGGAAGTGTAATTACTGCAGCATAGATTGGGATTTTTTCCTTTCTTTTATTTCAAGAGGTAAATAAAAATGATTTCACATGACATTATTTTAGGATTCGAAGCTGCTGAACATTTAGCAGAAGGAGACATCGTTAAGTTAAACACTAGTGGTAAACTTGCAAAAGTTTCTGCTGTGGAAGCTACAGATGCTATTGGGATTGTTAAAAGTGTTGGTAACGCATTAGATGCAGACAACACAGGAAAACAAGTTTCAGTATTAGCACAAGGTATTATTGATGTTCCAGTTTTAGTTGAAGACACTGATGGGTCTTCTGGTTACGATGCAGCAATTGCACGAGGTAGCTTATTAGTTATTTCAGGTAAAGAAGCTGGTACTTACGTAGTTGGTCAAGCATTATCCGCTGTTGGTGGAACTGCTCAAACAACTGCTGTTGCAGGTATGGTTGTAGGTAAAGCTTTAGAAGCTGTTGCAGGTTCAACAGCTGCTGACACTTACACTACAATCAAAGCATACGTAAACTTTTTAGCTTAGATTTATTCTAAGTTTTTCTTTTATTTTTCTTTTTATTTCTGCTTCTACAACAAAACATTTATATATAACTTAGTTATAATAAGAGTATGACACCCAAGTACGAAGGCTTCTTAAGAAGAGGAGAGATTATCCAGAAGTATGGTACATCTTTTTACAACCTTTGTTATCGTATGAAAGATAGTTTAAGAACCGAGATGGCAAACAGCAAATTGTTTTTGTTTTCCGAAGAGGATATATGTAAGCTATACGATGGAGAAATAAAACCTAAGTGTAGAGATTGTGGTTCTACTGAAAATTTGTATAGGGATTATTTAATTTGTAATAAGTGTAGGAACCCAAAGGTGTCTAAACACAGTATAGGTACAAAACAGACACAAGAGCTAATACAAAAGAGGGTCAAAAAAACAAAAGAAACTCTACTCAAAAAATCAAAAGAAATATTTTTAAAACAAGTGGAAGTACTAAATAATAATAATAAAGTTATATCAACTTTTCAAGACTACCTCAACAGACTACCTTATAAACTGGTGTGTTCCTGTGGGGAAGAATACTACAAATATTTTCAAAACTATAGTGGATGTTGTGATGGGTGTTCTAAGTGTTTTCCTAAATTAAACAGAATAACACAAGAGATTTTTATAGAAAAATCAAAAGGTAATTACAACAGAGAACACGATTATTCTAAAAGTGTTTTTAAAACTGTTAGTGATGATATAATTGTGATAGATAAGGAACTGGGAGAGTACTCAGTTAATGCCGGTAGACATATGTATGGTAGTGGACATCATCCTAAAAGATGTATAGGTGGTAAATCAAAGGAGGAATATAGTTTATATAGTTATATTAAAAGTATATATTGTGGTGAAATTTTACAAAATAAAAGAGTATTAAAAGATGAGAAGGGTAACAAAGAAATAGATATTTATTTACCTGAATTAAGCATAGGAGTTGAGTATAATGGCTTATTTTTTCACTCGGAATATAATACATTGTATAAGACATTTAACCATAAAAACCAACATCTACATAAACTACAATTAGCAAAAAAACAGAATATAAAACTTATTCAAATTACATCAGAACAATGGAAGAATAAAAAAGAGATAGTCAAAGACATCATTAAAAGGAATATTATTAAACAGGAACAAATATATGCTAGAAAGTGTGGGGTACGAGAGGTTCCTTTAAAAATAGCTAGACAATTTTGTGAGGAAAACCACATTCAAGGGTACGCAAACAGCAAAGTAAAGATAGGGTTATACTATGACAATACTCTTGTTAGTCTTATGACTTTTGGAAGACCAAGAATGAGTAAGAAGTATGACTGGGAACTTATTAGATTATGTACTAAACTAGGTGTTTCTGTGATAGGGGGAGCTTCCAGAATGTTTAAAAATTTTAGGAACAACTACAAAGGGAATATTATTTCTTACTGTGACCTCTCACTATTCACAGGGGAAGTTTATGAAAAACTTGGTTTTACATATTCTCATTCTTCAACACCAAACTATCATTATATTACTCCTTCTGGAGAAGTTTTACCTAGACAAATGTTTCAGAAACACAAACTAAAAAATATATTAATTAATTATAACAGTAACGCTTCCGAGTGGGAGAATATGTTTGAAAACGGTTATAATAGATATTGGGATTGTGGTAATGCAGTTTATATTATACAAAGTATAGTTTAAGTTAAATATATTTAAATACTAATTCTTCTAATTATTATTAAAATGGCAATAGCATTAAAATTAAAAGACTCCTATCCTATGGAAGAAATGAGAATAGCTGATTTAAGAATTGTAAAGTATGAAGCTCGTACATATAGTCGAACAGATGAATACTTACGGAAAATTGCTTCTCGAATACCTGCAATTCTAATTCTAGAAATGGTTGACAAAGAGGATATCTCAGACGATTCAACTGTAGAAAGTTTAACGGAAATCAATGAAATGGTCACTCCAGAAAGTATTTCTGCGGACGTATTTATTGAAGAAACAAAAAACCTAGAAGGGGACATCAATAAAGATGGAAAAGTTGACGTTAAAGATATAGTTGAAGTTATTAAAAACATAGGAAGACGAACCAAAAAAGGTAAAAGTAAATAAATATATTTAAATATATATTGTACAAAATATATATTATACAGTTTGTAATAATTCTTACTCATTTGTATAATAATAATGGAGAATAAAATGGGTTCATATTTAGAAAACCAAGATGTTTTAGTAACATCAAATCCACCATCAAAAGCACAAGTTAATGGATTTGGTGAGTTAATGATTCCTCAATGGATGATGCTAAGTTTGGTGGTATTACTGCCTTGTCTAAAGGTATTGTTGTCCGTGTGAAGGACGGTTATATGAAGAATATCTTTTATGCTCGTAGTAATAATGATTTACGAGAACAAACTTTTGACGTTGTATATGCCGATAAAGCACCAGCAGGACAGTATGGTCTTGGTTGTCGGAGAACTTTCAATGGTCAAGAAAAGAACGGCGTGACTATTCGTTTAGATGGTAGTTCTAATGACCAGTTACAAATTTACTTGCAGGATAACTTGACAGGACTTACTAAGATGTCTATCATCGCTCAAGGACACGTTGTAGAATAATAAAGGTGATAAAGGTGAACAAAACAGAAAAGGAGAGATTAGCAGTGATTGAAGAACAGATTAAACACAATAATCAGCAACACGAAGAAATAAAAGAAGACGTCTCGGAAATAAAAACTAGTATGATTGAGGGATTTAATAAAATTTCATCTAAACTAGATACTGTTATCTCTCAA
>Ga0100378_1002731_pt1 | contig 17353 bp, 14 predicted proteins | sample CryGeymeta201502_FD_81535 | JGI IMG/M metagenome (GOLD analysis project Ga0100378, IMG submission 81535) | Groundwater microbial communities from Crystal Geyser aquifers in Utah, USA - Crystal Geyser metaG 2015-02 | ecosystem: Environmental > Aquatic > Deep subsurface > Groundwater | place: USA...
ACCAATTGCACAATTTCGTTGAGTTCGACCTCCTCGTGAAGAACTTCTTTGATTTTTTGTCTCAAGTAAGAGAATTCCTTATCGTAGTTTTCATTGAAATATTTGTCGAGTTGACGTTCGTAATTGGAGGTAGAGATAGTCCAGTTGACTGAAGGGAAATGCTTCTTTTGGGCAAGTTTCTTATCAAGACCCCAGAAGACCTGGACAATTGAGAGGGTGGAAGTTGTGACGGGATCAGCGAAGTCACCACCAGGAGGGGAGACAGCACCGACAATTGTGATGGATCCGTTTCTTTCAGGAGATCCAAGACAGGTGACTTTACCAGCTCTTTCGTAGAACTGGGCCAACTTGGTGGCCAGATAGGCAGGATAACCTGAGTCACCAGGCATTTCAGCCAATCGACCTGAGATTTCTCTCAAGGCTTCGGCCCATCGGGAGGTTGAGTCAGCCATCATGGAGACGTTTCTACCCATATCTCTGAAATATTCAGCTAGTGTGATACCAGTGTAAATACTGGCTTCTCTGGCAGCGACAGGCATGTTGGAAGTATTGGCCACAAGGGATGTCCTTTGCATGATAGATACTTCCTTTCCGTTCTTATGGGTGGTCAGGGTAGGGAATTCTTCCAAGACTTCAGCCATTTCATTACCACGCTCACCACATCCGACGTAAATAATAACCTCACTGTTGGAGTGCTTGGACAAAGCTTGAGAGATACAGGTCTTTCCGCAACCGAAGGCTCCGGGGATGGCACAAGTTCCACCCAAAATAGAAGGGAACATGGCGTCGAGGACCCGCTGACCAGTGATAAGAGGGACATCACCTGCCAATTTTTCAACAATAGGTCGGGGCTGCCTGACAGGCCATTTGTGACTCATAGAATATTTACTCTTCTTTCCATCAACTTCCAATTCCAAGATTTCCTCATGAATGTTGTATTCACCAGCGGGAGCAATGTAAGTGATTCTTCCCTTGGCACGGGGGGGCACCAAAATGCTGTGCTCTGAGAAGAGACTGTTTTCGTAGACTGTACCGAAGATATCACCTTGACTGAGAATATCTCCCACCTTGAATTGAGAGGGCTTGAACTCCCAGAGTTTAGTGGGGTTCAGGCATGGCACATCAACACCTTTAGGAACGAACACTGATTGTGAAATATCAGCGATGACTTTCAAGGGACGTTGAATACCGTCAAAAATTTCGTTGAGAATACCAGGTCCGAGCTCAACGGAGAGGGGTTCTTTGGTTCTTTGGACGGGATCTCCGACAGTAAGTCCAGCTGAATAGATAGAATGGTACAAGTGTCCTCATAGCACTGGATGAAAGCACTATCACCATCAAGCTTGATGATTTCACCGACAAGCTTGTCGTAACCAACCTTGACAAGTTCATACATCTTCGATCCACCCATGCGTTCAGCTACGACAACTGAATAGAGAATGTCTTACGTGGTCCTGACACCTTGAAGATCTTGCCATAGGAGCTTTCCTTCTCCTTGAGCTCTTCGATATAGGTCTTTTGCTCAGTCATGACAGAATATCTTAATATATTATTAGTCAGAAGATATATCATTTTCGCTTTAATAGCACAACTACCTTAATTTAACTATTATCATGGTCAGAGGTTATGACCCTGTGCAATCCGACCCCGCAGCACTGCTACTAGATAGAATCACATCTCTCTTCACCTCGGCACAAAAAATGACCCTTTCACAGGCACATACACATGTTCAAGTTTGGCTCCAAAAGTCATCATACACTTCCACCATTTACAAAAAATTTAGATAGGTCGGCATAAGACCTAAAATAAGAATAATCAAATAATGCCACTTCACTTCTCAACAATTTGATGATAAACCTGATCAAAATTTTCCTACATCTTCCAACAAAGATTAAATAAAGGTTTGCCTGGATAACCTCAGAAACAAAGTTGAGCTGAAGGAGCATCTTGACAGATAAATGACCTTGCTATACCTGAACCATTCGGGCCAGAAAGGCGTCAGTGAGGAAGAGCGAGAAGGAAAATTGATGAAGAATCTTTTCGAGAGTTGCTATGCTGGCTATAGGAACTATATGATGAACGAGAAGGTTACCAAAGAATTGGCGATTAATTGCAGCAAATATTTATTTTTTAGAAAGAGTTAGAGCCACCTCCCTTTGGACAGATTATTCAGATATACCTCCAAGATAGCCGAAGACATGTTGTGACTTTCCAAATGATATTTCTCGCTCTAACTTTCAAGATCCTTATTCTATTATATATCATCATCTTTACTATCAACATTAACTATAACTGTCTTTAATTCATTTCGAAAAAGTTTCAATCTTAGGTGGACAAATGTAAGAATGGTATGATTATATATTAATTGATCAGTGAAGCTTATGAGAACTAGATACATTCGATTGAAGAAACTCAACCCTCTTACCCACAAAAAAAAAGACAGAGATACTCTTAATGGCTTTGGAACCGAGGGAATATCTTCACCTGGAATGATTATCACCCCCAGACAGGAAAACTTTGTCCGCTCTCAATAGTTAGTTGGAATTGTATAAGAGACAATCAGAAGATAGTTGAAGCTCATTCACAACAGCATTTAGCATGAAGCAAGAGATTGCTTGATTTAGAACGATCTGCCTGATTACGATGATGATGAGACAATCGATGATGAGGTCTTAAAATAGTGGATGACTTAAGTATGCAACAATGTGTTCTCTGCATCCTTCAATTTTTTCTCCAAAGACCAAATGAGTCTTGAACATACCAAAATATTCTGCTCTGAATCTATTCTCAGGAACATCTTCAGACTCACTCAAAAGTTCAACCTCTCAATAATTCAAATGAAAGTTCTCAACTAACATCTTGCCAAAGATATTGTCCCTTATATGCAAAGAAAGTATCCTTTGAATGAATCAAACGATGTAAACAAAGCTATAGATCAAAGTGTCAGACCTGTCGACAATAGATAAGCTCTAAGTAACGACATGTTACACAAATCGGACATTGTATTCACCTGGAGGAAAAGTGGAGATTATAACGATCTAATCATGAAATTTTTGAACTGGATCATGACGGAAGTCGACAAAGAAAAACAATAGGGTTGTGGAGATTCCCCTTATGAATAATTTTACAACACAATGTCTGATTTATTCTAAAATGTTTATGATGAGAGTTGGATGAAGAGTAGAACTCTGGAGTAGTACGCTAAAATGGATCGGACAACTATCAAAAAGATGAGAATGTAGAAGCATGAATCCCTTTCACTTGAAAGCAAAATTAGTCAATAAAAATATGCAAATCGAGTCAAGGAGTATACAAGTTATGCTATAAATCGTAAAATTTCCAAGAATACCCCTATTTTTACTGACGATTAAATAAAGAGTGGTCATCTTAGCATCAAGAATTCAGCTATTTTGAGAATTTTGACGAAGTGGTGCTAGTAACTTTGGAAGAAATTCACGACAAAGAACTATTTCTTGGACAGAGAATAAAACATGAGAGTCCAAGAGGTCGGAGGTAATGTAAACACTATGTTTATGTGGATGAAACTTCCTCTCAATGATTTGATGGAACAGGAAAAGAAAAAGATTGATGCCTTTATGAAGGAAGTCACCTAACACAATTTTGACCAACAATCGTTGCTGCTTCTCAAATAATTAGAGGATGATGGATTTACACACGTGTAAAAGATATAAAGAACCTGTGGTAAATATGCCTACAAAACTGTCAATAATCTACACTTCTACATCATCTTGTACCTCAATCGGGTCATCCATGGTTTGCTGACTGTCTCTAAGTAATTGTATGATTAAAAATTATCGACAAAAAATCGCTGGACTTCTCCTCCCGATCTGATGAGTTTCAAAGTGGGTGATCTGATGCGATGCAAGTGCAGCTCCAAAGAGAGAGAGGTTCTTAGAATATTCAAATAACTTTAAAAGATAAGTGAAGATTAGCCTTAGCTTGTCAAAATAATCAGAATCAAAAACAGACTTAAGATGGGTACGAATGACATTCTCATCAACATTATGTTCAAAAAAAAGTTCATTTGCGAAATACAGCTGGCTGTCAAATCTTCCACAAACAAATTTATTCAGTGTTCTAATATGTTCAGTCACTACATCTATGAACTGGGAAGAACTCTGTTTGGCCCGATAACTGAACTTTGTTCAGTTTGGATGACTTTGGATGCTCGAGCTTTAGAATACTAAAGGATTGTTAATCGATAGAAAAGAGTTCATACATGTCAAAGGTTTGGATGCCGCAGAAATGGAAAAAATAATAATTACTAAAGAGTGTGGGCACATGATTTGTGCATTGTGTCGAATCGAAAATTAGTTTGACAACAAATTAAAATAATAGATGTTGGCCTATGAAGACTAAGCTAACCAGAAATGCTTGCATCTCCATTGCCAATAGAAACGGCTTCAAGGCCCTTCCATAATATGGCCTGTGCATAAAAATAAATTCTAAGCGAATAGTCGTCCAAAGATTCAAAAAGATCGAGATAAAAAATATTTTGAGTGTTTACGGAATTGACAAAAATAAAGAGACAGGCGAAGAAAGAATATAGTTGATCAAAGAGCTAATAAAACCATAAGCAGAATTTGACTTCTTGAGAGATTATCTGGTATTTGAATTTTGCCAAGATTAAGGTCAGAAATTGATCAATATTACGGTCGATAGGGCCAAAAAATAATTCCTTATTCCCCTCAAAGTTAAGGGAATTTATAAAAAGTAAAAATAGATTATATCCTTGATCGAGTAGAACCTCGATGATAAGGACATCCTCATCATCGAGCAAGAGCCCAAATTTATGGAGAAGATAAGAAACATGGAGATGGCTGATAACATTTTGACTAGAGTAGATTTCATCACTAAGAATTTCCCAAATCTTACCAGATTACAGCTAAGTCGAAATAATGTTGAGAATATTGACACCATAAGTAAGTTGGAGAAGCTGGTAAAGTTAAATCTAAGAGACAACAAGCTTACAGTGCTACCATAGGAACTTTGCAAGCTGACTAGCTTAAAATCACTCAACATCAGAAGCAATAAAATTCTATCGCTACCAAGCTAATTTGGAAATCTTGTGAACATTATGAAACTGGAAGCTGATAATAATAGACTCAATACTTTGCCGAAAGGTTTTGAGAAGATGACCAAGATGAATTTTTTAAATTTGTCAAAGAATCAGCTTACTGAATTCCCCTCATCTATTCGATCGTTCAAGAATATAACCATTTTGAAGGTTGCTTAGAATAAATGGAGCACCATACCTGAATGGATCTAATAGCTAACTCTACTTGAAATGCTTGACCTCAGGAAAACAGCAGCAACAAATCTTCCCGATGGCATCTTCACCCTTAAAAACCTATCATGCCTCAAAATATTTACTACTCACATAAATCTACCGGCCAAAATTAGCGATTTGACAAATCTCAAAGAACTCTCTCTTCAGATGCCCTCAATCACATCGCTGCCAGGCTAAATGGGAAATTTGCATCAACTTCAACAATTGTAACTTGAGGAATGTAAGATGGATTAACTACCGGATTGGCTTTCGGATATGAAAAGTCTGATATCTTTTTCGCTAATAAACAATAAGATCGCTACTCTTTAGCTGGAAGTGAGTGAAATGACAAAACTCAAATATTTAAAGATCTAAGGCCAGAACATAAGCGAGCTACCAGCTGCTCTTCATGATTTAACCGATCTTCGAACACTTTCTCTGAACAACAACAAATTCAAGATAATACCAGATGTCGTCAAGTAGTTCAAAAAATTATATGAACTTACGATTAGCAACAACCAGCTGGAATATATTCCTGATGATTTCTTTAATGAATTACCCGAAATCGAAACGCTCACCTACGATAAAAATCAACTCAAATCCCTTCCGAAATCACTGTAGAAGCTGAAAAAAATGGCTATAAGGATAACCCTGACATCAAGGAGCCAATACTGATTGACAATGAGACGATGAATGAAGCCCTGAAAACACATCAATTGACCATGAGCTTTAAAGACAGCATCATTTAGAAAGTATTCTGATTCTATATCGAAATTGTTGATAAAAACATTTTTCCTGAAGATTATTTTGAATATCACACAGATGAATCATCACTTAACTCAGAATCTCCAACAAAACTGTCAGGAGAACACTTGAATTGTATCAGATGTCTTTTTATTTTTTCCTTCATTTCTCTCACGTAAAACTCCATTTTCTGTGACTTTTATCCAATGAACTCAATCTCACTCAACAATTCACACTATATTTTTTGGTATCCTTTCTTGACTTATTGCATCTGATCTTTAATTCCAATGCCAGCAACCAACTTCTTGGCTGAGGATCGAATCCCAGATGTTCGGGAAAGTTGCATGTGTTTGTCCTAGCCACCTTAATCTTGCAGAAACATTTTAAAGGTATTGTTATCTACATTTTTACACTCAGACAAAAGACCATTTTTGACTAGTCTCAGTTTATCAATTTATTCCTTTTTGGACCTGATTTTTAGGAGAAGTTATTTGTTGTCCTTCTTGATATCGTTGAGGTTGGTGACTAATTCAGTATTCTCCTTGATTCTTTTGTAAATTTCATCGTTTTTGCGCAGAATATTTTTTTAGTTGGATTTGGTCAACTGGTAGAGAGATTTTTAGAGATGAAGGACCTGCTTTGTTAACTAATCAACTCCTTTCGCTCCAGTGACTTGCTACCCCTTATCATTTTTGTTGATATATCGCTGAATAAATATATATTTACGTGAAAAAGTTTGATAAACTCCTTGTAGAAGATCTTTGCATCTCCTGTTTTTTTGTATGTTTCCAAGCAGTGGTAAATATCGGCAAGTATTTTATCAAAAGTGTCAATTTCATTCAAGGTGTTTTTCTTTTCCTCACTCAATAATTTATCTAAATTATTTTTCTATTTTTAGCTCTTTTCCAGAAGAAGGATAGACTTTTGCTTCCTTTCGAGGGACCCTTCAAACTCTTTCTTGAGCTTGATAAGATCTATTTTTAGTTTTTCTATTTGCATATCTTTTGGTTCCATCGCTTTCTTCATTTCTGTGCCTTTGTAGGCAAGTATGTGCTTTTTCTTTTGAAGGTCACCAATCTTGCTTTCAAACTCGGCAATTCTTCTTTCTTTGACTTTGAGTATATCGATCTTTTCATTGTATTAAAGTATCATGTCTTTGTACTTCTACCTTGCATCCTCTACCTATCTCTCTACTTTGCGTCTACTTTGAATACGTTCTTCGTTTCTGGTCTTCTCTTCATTTCTTTGTTGAGTCAGACGAGTGTGTTCTTTTTTAAGTTTTGTTTGTTTCTCGAATAAATCCTGAAGAGAAGCCACTGTTTCAAGTTTGAATTTGTGCTTCTTATTTTGAATTTATTTGATTTAGTCCTCCTGTTATTCTTCAATCTGCTTCAATCTTTCATCGAATACAGTGGTTGCCCTTTCCGATTCTTTCTTGGACTAAGTATAGATCTTTTCAGATTCTTTGAACTTACCCTCAAATTCATTTTTCAGCCTCATTATTTCCATTTATTCTGAGACTTTCATCTGCTATAGTTCCTGCTTGTGCAATAATTTAAGTTGAATGAGCTCTTGCTCCAGTTGGAAGTACTTTTCTATTTAGAAGCTGATTTTTTCCTCAAATATTTTTTATATCCCCTGAGCTTTGTCCAAATGATTTTGATCAAGCGAATTCAAAGACATTTAACTCTTCTATCTCAACTGTTGAACTTGGTTGTTGAGTCTTTCAATCCTGTAGTTGACATCCTCAATCACCCTATTTTTCTGAACCTAAATTTCGACCATCTTGTTCTTGTGTTTTCGGCCTCTTTCCTCCATCAGCATTCGAAGCTTTTTCCACAAGTTGGCAATTACCTTAGTATATTCCTTCTATTTTTCGTTGACCTTTTCAATCTCACGGCGATTGATGAGAACGACGTCAGCTAAAAAATCGTCCACGATGATGCTGTTGTGCTCCTAAGGCTGAATTACTCCTTCGATATCATGCAGCAATTTAAAGACCAAAACCAGGCAGTCTTAACTCGCTGTCACAACGTATTTTCCACATGGGCTGACTGCAATGCTAGTGGTTTTTTTAATGTGAATGTTTTTGCTGTCCATCACAATCGGTCTCTGCAGGCCTCCAAACACTATCAACTTTCCGGTATCCAAAGCCAACATTAATGCCTTTTCCTTGCCAATACTCAACTCAGACATAGCCACCACTTCTGCATCCAGTTCATGCTGACTGAAACTATTATTGTCACAATTGTATTCCTCCAGATATTTTTTGCCATTGAGTCTTCCAAAAGTGACGATGGTGTTTCTCGCATGCCAGTACAAACAACACTTATACTTCATTTATTTTTTATTAACGTGCCGAACTTTTGACCAGTCTCCTACTTTCCACTCTATCATACAGCCATCTTCTGATACTGTTAGCATATTCTCATCAAACCGCTTGAATTAGAGGGTCTTGATTGGCGAGGAGTGGTCTTTCAAAGTTATGAGCTCTTCTAAAGTCAGGGCATTGAATATCTTTATGTAGTGCAGACTGGCTTCTTAGCGAATTGGGTAGCAGACTGCTAGAAGGTGACCTCCTCTGGCAAATTTCACGATTTGTGCTCCCTTGACACCCAGCTCTCTATAAGGCCTCAGTTAATTATTGAGCACATGGAAAAACCTTAACTTGTCGACACAAGCCACAGCAAGGTAGTACCCTGAAGGATGAAAAGCCAAGGTAATTAAAGGCTTGTCAGTGTCAAACTATTCTTTCATTTTAAAGTAGAACATCCTTAACAACTTACAGCCATAATTTTTGTAGTTCCATATTCTAACTGTACTGTCCAGGTGACTGCAGGTAGCGATCAAAGGTCTTTGCTAACATATGTCCATGCCTGTGATGGGACTGTTATGAAATCCCTTGTATATATACTCGAAAACTATCTCTTTGTCCGTTACGTCGTTGATGAGATCAGAAACTTGCGGGATGAGCTAGTTGATGTACAAAGTGGCTATATCGTTGTTAGTGAGAGAAATGGCTATGATGTCCTACTTAAGACCTATGCTGATGTTGGTCACCTCAGCTGCACGTTATCTGGTGGTTGCCCATTTCCGAGACAACTACAGTAGCTACTCGCCCTAGATGTCGTTGTCTTATTTTTTTGTCCACAGGCAAAATTTTCCATTACTGCTGCCTATGATAACTCCTTTGGAGAAAGGGCACAATGCAGTAATTAGCATGTGTTCGCTCGGTGGTTAATTGAACACGTTGTGGTATTACTGTTTGATCTCGAACAAATTAGGTCTAGCCTATTCCAAAACAAGAAGCTAACATTTGTCAGTTGCAGCCAATATCATTTTTTTCTTGTACCAGGCGTGCGTGGTGATCCTTCTGCCTTTGGGTAGCCTCCTTACCTCTTCCAAAGGCTTGAAGGTGTATTCTTAGACCTTGAATAATTTGATAGAACTGCCTCCACTAACACAGATAAGATGGCTGTTGCTGGGACAAATAGTCAATTGATCAATATCTTTTAGAGTAAATGCTGACTAAGCCAGAGCTTTATTTTTATACGTATCGACGAATAGCAGCTTGCTATGAGGCTCGCCAAGAAGAACACACTTGATAAGGAGAAATGTACCATGAATTTGGGCTCAGAGGGAGAAAAGATCATTAATTTGATTGTTCCTTGTTTTTAGTTTTCGTGAAATATTTGAATGCTGATAGCTTCTTCTTCTTTGGTAAAGGAGTAAATCTTAACAGCCTGGACCTGAGAATTGTAAGGTCGATAGGCAACAGCAGCATGAGCTCGAGTTGGCAGAACAGTTATATTTTCAATTTAATCCGTGTCATCTATGTTATCCTTCAATGTACCATCAAAAGGAACGAAGGTCATTTATGGCCGATCAATAGATTTCTTAGCGATAGCCTTACCAACAGGAAATGCGACCTTCGTTTAATTCTTATCTTCCTCGCTTATCCCCACACATCCATGATATTGTTGAGAGCAGGTCGACCCGAAAGCATGGATGAGGTCTAATTTAAGTGTAGACATATGTTCTAAATTTAAAAGTTTATTATTTATCTCTGATCAATTAAATCGAATATAGAACAGATGATCATTACTACACTCCCTAAGCGTCAATACCGTTGATCCAACGTCTTCTCTGTTTATTGCCATTACGATCATATACAAATCCATGACCGTGGGGGAGGTCATCAGCAAAGTCGCCTTCGTAGGCCACTGAATCATTGCAATTTATGATTGAGCCTTTACCTTGCTTTTTACCATTTTGGTATTGACCCTCGTACTTGAGTCCATTGCTAAATTTATATACACCGTCACCGTGCTTCTCTCCTCCTCTAAATTCACCCTAATAGGAACCGTTGGGCTCGTTTAATTTTCCTCTGCCTTCAAATTCTCCTTTTTAGTTGAATTCACCATAATATTCATATGGCTCACCTTGCTAATCTTTCCAGCTCAAAGTTCCCTTGACTTTTTGTCCATTACTGAAGCTTCCGTGGTAGTTGAACAGATTAGTTCTCTAGGTGCCTATCCCATGATATTTGTTGTTCTCGAAATATCCTTCGTAGTTGTATGCTCCTGAGAAGAAATTGCCCTGTCCTTCAGCTCTATTTTGCTTGAACTCGCCTTAGTAGTACGCTCCATCTTTGGCGACATATACCCCATGACCCTAAGCCTTGCCTTCAACCCACTAACCAAGATACACTGACCCGTCAGATTTGTATATTTTGCCATAGCCCGATGGCCTTTTATCCTGATTTATTTTAGAACATACTTCATCTAGTTGACCGATGTACAACTCATTTCGGAAGACTCTTCTGTTAGCATCAGCAGGCATTTTTTATTGCTCTTCTTTTTCTGCATTATTTAGGGTGTACTGTAAGACTAGAGTCTCTCTCGGACTTAGGGTGTCAGTTATGGCTCATTTTGATTTTCCAATTCCTTTCCCTATCCAAGTTGCACATGTTTGATTTATGAGTTTCCGACTTATTAGGGATATTTCTCCTTATATTCAGTGTTGCGAACGTCACAACAAGCCTGATTGCCCATGATAGCAAAGAATCAATAAATAATAATATATCAAAAGAAAAATCATAAAGACTCACTTATTAACAACATGTTTCACTTTCAGGAATTTGCTGGAGGTATTGTGAATATGGATGGGAATGATTGAAGAGTATTCATTAATAATATAACATAAAATGGACCGTGATATTCCCAACTATAACCCTCTCATCAACAATAAAATCCAATAGAAAAACATGAAGCTGCATTATCAGCGCCTCAACAACATCAAAGTACCCAACTGAATGATCTCAGTCTTCCCAATACTCGCGAGTGGCCCTTTCATCCAACCACCAAGCTAACCGCAAGTCCAATCTCAAACAAGAAGAGCGAAAGACATAAATTTAAAGAGATAATGTTACTCTATTCAATAAAATGGTAAGGATAATGAAAAGGAGCGACCCTTGTAATAAGTCCAATATGCCTCATAACCGTATTCACAATCGGCAGTCAGTCTAGTTCTCTAAAATTGAGGAAGCAAATCGCAGTAATAATGAGTTTATGCAGCCATGTATGAGAGATTGGAGAAACAAAAGCCAACGATTGACAATAGAAAATTTCAAAAAGACAGGAAAAAGAATGAAAACATTCTCAAATTTCTAGGAAAATATTCAGCTCATTCACTCCAGAACATGCAACCAGGGAGCCTCAGAGCTTCACAAGCATCCAGAGTTAATCAAAGCCGAACTCAAGTTCAAGCTATACGATCCAATCATTACCTATAGCCAACTTAGATGAACGGACCCATGTAACTTCACAAGAAAGCTCGATATAATCCTTATGACTGTAAATTTGTGAATATCTAGAATAAGAACTGGATGATGACTAGATTAAAATGCACATACAGATCGCCAACCGAGGTCGGAAAGCTTACAGCTCTGCCTTTTCCTCAACTGACCATAAATTAGAGCATTATACTGAATCGATCCCACCAGTTCAGCCAGTAGCCAAAGCCGAAAGAAGACCACCACTTTCGGCCAAGGACATCATTCTTTTCAAAGGAAAGAAGGAGATTCAGGGTGAGTTATTCGACGTAAGCATTGTTAGGAGCCATAATTGCTACCAAATCAGAGCCAAATAAGCATCAGGGTTCGAGCATTAGTTCATGAACATTATTCTAGATGAGCAAGAAGGGAACAAACTGCTCTAAACAACAAGCTACAACTACAAGGCTATCATCAATCGGTTAAACATCAGAAACGGGTAGCTGAAAATGGGTTCATATTAGACTTAGCAATAAATAGAAGAAAGTTAATAGCAAATGGTAAGCCAGCCTATTCATCATGATAGCTATCAGCCTTACAGCAAACAAACAAGTCATCAATACAATGTGTCTCACATTACCTAGCAAAACGATGAGGAAAGCTATCGGCCGAATGAGTCAGTCAATCATGATTTTTCTCCACAGAAAATTCCAAAGAGAGTTGATAGTTTGGGACCTGAATAGGAGGAAGGGAACATTTAAGAGCACCCAGATGAAGGAGAGTCATATCGATAAGAAAACTCGGAAGACTTAGAATAGGAAAGAAGGTAGGAGTAGTTTTAAAGAAATAAGGTTGAGAGACCAGAATAATTGGCCAGAAATAATTCCGAGGACAACCGCCAGCTGTAGGACTTCTACCTCTCAGCTCCAGCACCAGAATAAGCCCATCCTGTTCCAACTTAGCCCCCAAAAGAAATATACAACTTCCCCTATGAATAATCTCTGCAGCTCTCAGCGACAAAAGCAGGCATAACCCCTGGAGTTGCTTCTTATGAGTAGGCTCTCTAAGAGTAAATTTTATGATATTTCTTACATGTCCTCTCATCATTTGAATTCAGATTATTACATACTTTGCCGACCTTGGCTGAAAAGTAATTGGGTATTAAAATTTAAAAATCATTGCCATGTAAGGAGGCGAGTCTGAGCTTTTGACCGAAAAGAAAGGTACTTTACTGCAACTATGGACCAATCTCAAACATTCAGTGTTCGACGTTCTCTTTGTGGTACTCGATAAGACAACCGGTTAAAACTAAGATGTAACCATTGTCAGTTTGCTAAACTAATCAGGCGTGGATTACCTACAAATGATGCAGTTTCCTTTCGACCCCACTGTCATCATGACTTGGAATGGTGGATAGACTCTCAACAATATTTTCAATTTTGCCACAAACATCATAGCAATCGACAATCTCATGCCGGGCATCAACTACAATGCCTTTCTGGGCATTCTCTATCTCATCATATTCATGATAGTCCTCGTAATTTTGGACATTATCTATGTGAGCTACTCCTTCAATCGCAAAAAATTCAGGTTTACCTTGCCACTGGTTCTACTGGCTCATATCGTGCCTTTGTTCGTAACTTTGCTTTTCATTCCTGTGACTGAATTTTTGCTAAACATTGTCAACTGCCAACCTAGCGAAAATGACCCCAATCTACAAGTGATGTCATTCTTCCCCACAGTCTCATGCTTCTCGGGAGCGCACATCATCCATGCCAGCATCACTCTCTTCTTCACATCTATCTTCGTCTTCATTTCCACAGTGGTCGCCATGACATTGTTTTAGCCTCGAATGACAGCCAATTCAATCGCAGCTCGGCGTTCATCGGATGGTGAGGTCATTTTCATCATCAATAAAATCATCTGTCAGTTTTTCTTTAGTTTTACTCCTTTTTCTAATACATGGGCCTATGTCGCGCTGATGTTCTTTCCAGCATTGTGGTTGTTCTACTTCTACCACTTTCATCAGCCCTACTACAAGAAATAAGTGGGAAAGTTGTATAGAATTTTTTCGGCTTACTATTTCTGGACTGTACTAATGCTGACATTCAGTCAGGTGTGTCTGTTACTGGGCTTTCATTTTGAAGGATCAATGGTTATATGGTTCTGCGGACTGCCTTTCATAGGATTGAATATTGCTTATGAGAGCAAAAGCAATATTGATAACCTTTTTTCATCAAATCTTAAATTCAAATCAGGAGAGGAGCTATAGGCCCACCTCACATATGTATTGAAGCTGATACATGACCGCAAAAATGATGAAAATGCCAACATGCTTCTGGTCGGCTATATTTAGAAGCACATCTAAACTTGCGTAGAGGATGACTGCCCTATCAAGGTAAAAAAACCAAAGAAAGAGGAAGTACTCAGCTAGATGGAGGAAAGTTGCAAACTGCTGGTGATTCAAATCTAGCGAATGTATCGTCAAGGTATCAAAAAATTTCCAAAATGCACCAAATTGCACATTTCTTTCGCTTTCTTCTTTATGGAAAGGCTCAGCCAAAATGCCAAAGCCTACGAATAATTTGTGATGGCTTAGAGGGCTTCTCCCTCATTCGTCGACCAGTTCATCATATACCGATTCAAAAAGATTATCAAATAAAAGTTAGAGTAAAACAAGGATGAATAAAACGACTTGATTGAAGTAATCCGATTCGATAATCACGTGACACTGTGCTAGGAGGCTATGATCTATTCTGCCAAACTTCATAAGTAGTTTTGGACTGAATTAAGGGAGGAGATACCAAATTTGCAAAAATTGAATGAAACTGGTGGTCATATCATCGAGATTGTCAACACTGTGAAGTCGAATTATAACTAGGTAAGAAAGATCAACAGCCATGCACCTGAAATTATTCACAACTACGGAGTTTATTGCATGTTCATAGGGCAGAAAATGAGTGAAGGAAAAAAATGTTTAGCACAGGCAAAGAGATCATACTATTAGAAGAAAGCTCAAGGGTAGCTGGGAGTTGAAGAAGGAAAGCTTGAAGTGGATGATGTTAACTCTTCAATTGTAGTCAACGCCAGTGCAGGCTCTATGGGAAAGATTCTCCTAGTCAACGATAACTTTGTATAGATGAGTGGCTACCTAAAATAATAAATCACATAAAAATCAATAGAAAAGGTGTTGCCTCAAGTCATGATGTTCTACCATGAATATGCCATGAATAGCTGGCTTTCTGACACCTCACGGCTCTACATGCAAGGCTAAGGAAACAGCTACTTCAGGTAGCTTCATAAAGGCTTTTTACGCCAGAAAAATGACTTCATCATCCCTGTGATATATCGGGTGTCATACAGCATTTTTTAATAAAAATTCCACGTCCATTTTAGACACTAGAAATAGTTCACAGATAATCTCTAAATGCGCATGTTCGTCATAACTGATACAAAAGGAGTGATAAGAGATATAAGCGCTTTAGGATTCAGCTACTTTAGCTTGAGCAAGGATAATCTATCTTCTTCTGAGAGATATATCGACTAGTTTGGCATCAGTGCCACTCAGCAGGAATTGTATGGAGATGGTATGTTGCTGCGTCTGCCAAAAAAACCTACCTTCCGCAACCAGGACACCATCGAAAGCAAAATATAGAGTAACAAAAAAGCTGGATCTCTAAAATAGACCACAAATGAAGGGGAGTAGTTTTTTGTCAAAGCCGAACGAATCATCATGCCTTTCCATGAATAATAATAAGAAGAAGACGAGTTCATGGTTCTTCAGACCCAGACCATTTCCAGTCGCAAAGAGGTGGGCATCATATTCCATCTCGAAAAGATAGCAGTTGAGAAGATCAACAGTCGTGATGTGAAGATGTAAGCCTTGGACCAGTTTGGTACAGATATCATGCAAATGTATGAAGTCGATGATTTGGATGATGACGAAATGAACCCTTTGCTGCAGAATACCTAAAAAACAAGCAGATAAATAAGCGCACTCGCTCGGTTGATCCAGGAGAATGAGTAAGAATAAGGTCAGGAAAGAACTTTCAAAGATTATGCTGGTCGCATCAAGACCTATCGGTTAAGGAATGGCTAATTTAAGCGAGTGATTGAAGAATACGGCACTAGCAGTGATTATGATTAGATCGACGAGTAAAAATCAGTTGTCAGTCCTTTTGAGATGTAAAAACTGAATAATCCTCTTTTCGTCTAAAAAATTCTAACTGCTATCAACACCAACATCGATCACAGAGAGGTCACTGTCCTTAAGGCAACCTTCACCGTCTTCTTCCTTCTTCTTGTTGTCGTCTCAGTCTTCAACTATTTGTAAGTCGTTTAAAAGCTAAACATCCTCACTGCGAATATGGATCTAAACAAGAAATGGACCCATGATCAATTGTTCCTGAGTGAGCTGTTGCACCTCAAGTATAATCTATCTCAAGAAAGCAACAATACAGCAGCAATGGCTAGTCGACACCGGTATGCCCTTGATTATTAAATTTCATTTGATCCCCCTGTTGACATAAACATGAAAACAGTCAATGGCAGCACTGTGCAATTACGGTTCAATCAAGCTATGTTATGGATTCAAGGATATCTGGTGAGCTACTTCGATCCTGAAGGTATTCCTTCTCCTAATAATCTGCTTCTCTAAAATTATTATCTTTCTGTCTTTCCTGAACTTCAAAATTACAACTATCTCCAGCAAATCTAGCTCCACATCACCTTCCTTTTCTTGGGGCTGATGGCTCTGTTGGCAAGCATTGTTGTTGCCATCTGGATCTACTATGCCATGCGGATTGATGTGAAATGCTTCGACATTATTCTCTGGTTCCTCGACATTCCTGTACCCTATGTAGGGTATCTTCAGGCCAATTGTCTTACCTATATCAAAAGCCACATAGCTGTCAAGGAGCTCATGGAAAAGGGTATAAATTTCCACGACAGGCATCTTTATCTGGATGACTTTCATGGGCATGCTGAAGATACCGATGATAAATTCAACGAAGAGAGTAAATCCCGCAAGACCATGATCGCCAGATACAAGAAAAAGACCCTTCTTTCTCGATGCGATTATGGTTACGTGCAACTGTCTTGGCTGTTGATGTACTCTATGATATGTTCCATTGTGCTGGTAGTCGGTCTTGATCAATCGTCTGTCTTTCACAAGTTCCTTGACAATTAGTGGAAAGCCATCAATAAGCAATTTTTGTGGTGCAGCACAATCCCCAACACTCTTCGCTAGATTATCGACAATAATACCACCTACGTTGGTACTTTAGATTTGGTAGCTTTTGAGGAACAGCTCCAACATTAATTTTATAATCCAATCACCAGACTAAACCTTTCAGCAAGCCGGTACAATCTCTTGACCTACAACGAATAGATAGACTCCATCTACAGAACAGTCTTTGAAGGTAATATTTGCACAGAGAGCATGTATAGCAGTGCTGAGCAAGCCACCTGCAAGGGATATCTTGATGCTAAATTATAGGGAGGCATGAGCTCAATGCTGACCTATTATGCTACTATGGACAGCAGTC
>Ga0100378_1002735_pt1 | contig 17342 bp, 22 predicted proteins | sample CryGeymeta201502_FD_81535 | JGI IMG/M metagenome (GOLD analysis project Ga0100378, IMG submission 81535) | Groundwater microbial communities from Crystal Geyser aquifers in Utah, USA - Crystal Geyser metaG 2015-02 | ecosystem: Environmental > Aquatic > Deep subsurface > Groundwater | place: USA...
GTAGTATTGTGAATCATTAAATATTGTAAATGGTATGACAGTGAATTCGATTATCATATTTTGAAGGTAGGAGTCTCATCGATACCCATCGTACGATTATATTTGAAACGAGTGAAGGCGATGGTCCTTTCTTCCTCCTTTTGCATCGCGTAGTATATCATATACCCGCATATACTCGCGGCTAGAGCAAACATGCCAAAATTAACAACTGACTCCTTCTTGATTTCAAAAACAAATTGCCTACGATGGTAGTCTTCCAATTTTTATTTGTGTTTGCGCATTGTCGATTCAGCTATGGGAATGATCGGCGTGTTTCTGAACTATTAAACAGGTCTAAGCTCCATAAAGTTTCGAGGGTCTTCTGCCTCAATCGAGCCAGGCATGGACAAATTGACAACAAAAGTTTTTCTTAGCACCTCCAAATATCTGGAATTGTGTGTCAGCACATTTCTGAATGGTAGTTGCTCGGGAATGATCTGAGTAGGCTCTGTGGTTGACCCATATAGATCATCTTCTCTTTTGTAGGTCTATAGAGCTTTGCAGTAATCATCATAAGAGCTGTCGACTGTGATGCCCAAAGCCTTCATGATATTCTGGTTAGGCGTGTCCAGGATATACTCTTCGTAGGGATCAATGCAAGGCGGAAAGTTTTAATTTTTGATTGGCACGAGATTGTAGAATAGTTATGTTGCTAATTCGCCCTTCTCTTTAGAGGGCTAGATTTATGATGGTTCGTTTCCCAAAATAGCATCTATGTCACTTTGCGAAAGTGTATCTGAGTCTTTCAGTATGCGGACTGCTGTTGAACAGCAAGCTGTGTTCTTTCTAAGCAAATATGTGTGGGCTCCCTTTGCGAAAGTTGACCTCAAAATCATATTTGGATCTCAATTATAAATAATCCTTATGTGTATGTTTTCTATTGAAACAGAAGCAGGGATTTGTTAATGATGGAGTCATAGGAATATATGGATGCATATAGACTAAACGAATCAGAGGTTGTTGAGTTGCTGAGGTTGACTGATTTGCTTCTTCTTGGCGATCTGCTTCTCAGCCTTTAGCTACTGCTCAAGCATGCCTAATTCATCATCGAGGTCATCCTAATCAACATCACAGTCGTAGTCTCTGTTGAGCATTTCGTTCATGTAATCGCTTTCGTACTTCATGTCATCCATCTAATCTCTCAACTCATCTAGCCTGTCCATATCCAGATTTCCCATCACTTGTTTTTGCTGCTCAACCACATTTTTCATGGTATCGGCCTGAGTAAGTCAAGATTTACCATTTCTAGAGTATTCTGAATATTTTCAGAGGTGAAGCCAACCTGATCCAAGGTAAATTGTTGATTCATGTAAGCTTTGAGTTGATTGTCATATTGTTTCCTTTTCTTCAGTACATTGATGCATCGTTGTTTGTACATTTCTTTTGTGGAACCTTTGGCCTTTTTGGATTTGTCTAGCAATTCCTTTGCTTAGGCGTCGAGACGGGTCACTGTTTCGGATAGTTCTCTGACCTTGTTTTCGAGCTAAATGAAATGCGTTATTACCTTTTTCTGTTGCTAGCTGAGCGGAACCGGAGCAGGTTTTTAGGGTAGAGTGGGAACTTCTTCCTTTTTCGGTTCTGCAGGTGGGGGAGCAGGGGCTTCTTCCTTCTTGGACGCTCCAAACAATCTATTCATCCTTAAATTCTTATTATATATCACGATCCAACCAGTTAAAGCTATACTTCAATAGCATCACAAAAAGGCGGCGAAAGTATTCTAATTTTTATTAGCTTTGAATTTGAATGCTAGTTGCGTAGGAGATAGAATAAACCAGAGTAGATAAATGAACATTCAAAGATCACTAGGCTCAGCTTACTCAGGTTCAGGTATGTCTGTGGCTTCATTTGATTCGCTGGATGGAGCCGGTTCTGGTGTGGCTTGTTCTTCTGCGGAGGAGTCGGTGGCATCAGCAGTGGTTGATACTTTGTTGGAACCAAGCTTGGCGTAGATGTGCAAAAGGACGACGATACCGATGTAGATGAGACTCATGATGAGCACTGTTTTCGGAGTGATTTTGAAGCCGCTGCTTTCTTCTGAGAAATATCGGATTCCTGTCTGTCCTTTCTTGGTTGACATTTATTATTTTATAACAAACACGTGCAAATTAAAACCCTTCAAATAACTCCATTTTCATCCGGAACCCCCACAAATATAATATACCAGTCCAGCCTCTTCCTGGCAATAAATTAATAGAACAAACAAACTAAAACGGTCCCATTTAGCGATGGCAGCCTACTTCACCTCTGAAAGCCTTCGGTGATGGTCTGAAATGTTAGAAAGCAGGTTATGGAAATATTTTACAAGATGCTATACAATATTAAGCACTAGTTAAGTGAATCAGTTGGAGGATAAAGATTGATGTTTGTTAAGGTGAATAGGGGGAAAGTTAGGCTCTCTTTGAATGGTAGGACTGAATGGAAAAGGAATTCTGTTTTATTTATTGATATAATCGATATAGAAGACTATGAATATTAGCAAGAAGAAATCTGATGTGGCTGCCACTCTCGATTAACTCCGAAGTGAAGACCCGAAAAAAAGAATGAATGCTGTCAGCAATATTAAAGAAGTAGCTACCGCTCTGGGACCAGCTCGTGCTCGTTCCGAACTCATCGGTTTTCTCGCAGGTACATCCTATCTCATATAGAATTTCTTGATGACGAATAACACATCATTCTTGAATTGCTAAATCAGCTGGATTCATTCTCTACTTGCTTGGGAGGAGCAGAATATGAGAAACTGTTGCTGCCCTTACTCATATCATTCTGCAAGACTGATTAGAGAAAAGTAGCTCTAAAGTCATGCTCGATCATTGAGAGGATCGCCAAGGGCAACAAGGATCTTGTTACCGACATCATAAGGAAGCTAATGAAGGTGGAAATGAACATCTCTAAAGAATGCGGACTGCAACTCATGGCTGCCTTTTTTTCTTTGTTCGAAGGTCAATAAACTTTATTGATGGAAATGTTCGTTCCACTTTTCAGCTCCGACAGCCTCCAAGTGAGGATCATAGCTTCAAAATATCTCCTGGTATTGATCAATTTACTCAGCCTATTTCTCGTCAGGCCAAGAACAAAGAGTAAATCACAAAAATTCTTGAGTTGATTTACAGCTAAGGAGGTGAACTTGAAAAGATCTATGCCTTGGAAACTTTAGTGGAATTTTATGATGTCAACAATAACTTCGCCTTGACCAAGTTCAAGCATCTGTCTGTTATCAACTCATGGAGAATCAACATTAAGGTGTGTGAATTGGCTGGCAAAATATCTGATAAAATTCAAAAATCACACTTCAAGCTTATCTTCGAGCCCATGTTTTTGAAGTTCATGGGATCAGCCGAGCCAGAACTTAAAGCTGCCTCATGCAAAACCATCGGAGCTGTCTGCAAAAACATGACTGATGATGAGCACAAGAACAAATTACAGAGCAGTTTGAAGAAATTAGCAGCTTAACAGACCTAATACGTCAAAAGTAAAACAATATTCTATTTAGTCTAAATGGCCCGAAATATAGTACCTATCTGCAGCATTGTCAGCAACGATTTCATGGCTGAGTGCCTCCTTCCCAACATCCTCAACTTCATGAAAGATCCTAACAGTGAGGTCGCTTTGGCTGTTGCTGAAAACTTCGAGTTCCTCGCTTCCAAAATGAACAAAGATGCTCTTGAAGACAAGATCATCAAACCTCTCCTTCAGCAGTTGACCACCAACAACTGGAGAATCAAATGCTAAATCATCAAAATCCTCAAATCCTTCCTTCTTGATCAAACCTATCTTAGCCAGGATGTCCTGAAAGTTTTTGTCTCTCTGACTGACGATCGTATTGACGCTGTCAGGCTTAACGCCAACCAACTCATTGTTGAAATTTTGACCAGAAATTCCAAAGACTGGTGCGATCAGAATGTAATTCCCAAGGTGTTTGCCTCAAGAGATAATATTAGTTACATAAAGAAGCAAAATTTGCTCGACATAATAGAAAAGACCTCTAACTGCGTGTCCGACAAAGCGCTAAAGGAGACCTACCAAGCAACATGCATCAGCTACATTGCTGACAAAGTACCCAACGTCAGACTAAAAACTATGCAAGTTATCAAAGCAAATGCAAAGTTAAGTTGTCCAACGATTGACAAACATCTGGAAAAGATGAAAGATGATAAGGATAACGAAATTCGCGAATATGCCAAAAGACTGAGAGCCTGATTATACTTATAGCTATACTTTAAAATATATTACGATAGACAATATTAGTAATGAATCAATCATCTTCATCACTGTCGTGGAACCGCCCAGGGTCAAGTTCATCAATTACTTAGCCCAACTTTTTAGCCAGATCATGGTTGTCCTTCGGTTCTTCTTCTTCATCGCTAAAGTAGAGGTCATGTCGTCTGTCCTCAGATTCATAAGATAGTTATAGCATACTCTTCTCTTTTTCCTTCTTTTTCATCGGTCTTCTTTGAGGTTGTTTTACTCCCACCTTTCTGATAATATCCTTCAATTTTTGAAATTGCTCCTCCTTCAGGCTCATAATGTCCAGGTCTTCAATATTTTTTCTTCTACCTTCAAAAATATCTCTGATCATCACAGCATGAACTTTCTCTCTTGAAAGCTGAGTAAGATTATTGATGTCTTCAAGTAGTTCCTTCCTTATCGATTTTTTCTGGTTGACTTTTATTCCTTTTCTGGAAGGCACACATTTCTTCTTCAGGTATCTATAAATCTCATCAGCTTTCAAATATTTGTCCTCATCTTCATAAATTCTCCAAAACAGGTCTTAGAACCTTACAGCAATCTCGAGCATATCAACATCTCCAATGAAGTAAATTTTTTGATTTTGAATCATAGTCACCATGTCTACCTCAAATTCTCGACGGTCTTTGTACTTCCCCCTCACTAGCTTGTTGGCAATGATTCTGAGATCGAGGGGTCGACGAATGACCTCCCGATAATCGTACAATTTCAGATGGATAGGGTCAGGTAAAGCTAGAAAATATTTAGAAAGATGATGTCGTTTTAATTGCTCTAGAGTGAGGAACAAATGCAAATTCTTCTTTCTTCTGGGGTCGGGTTTTACCAAGTCAAGCATTTGGTAATAGTCAATTAAATTTTGAAGCTCATCCTTCTCAAAGGTACGCTTTGGTCGCTCAGGCATACCTTTCATGGTCAGAGTCTGCGACTTTGATCGAACTGGCATAAGCATAACTCTTTCTTCAGGCGAATCCAATATTGCTCCATACCTGTTGAATTCATGCTCAATGGTGATGGCTTGTGTGGCCTTGAGCCCATATTTTGGCTCACTGTGTTAGTACTATTCCTAGATAAATTGCGATTTGAGGTTGTGTGCTTCTGACATGAGATACTCTAAAGTAGCTTCCTCCATATTGGCTGTTATTTATATTTATTGCCGATTTGTCTATTTGCGATAACACACACAACTACACAGCAACTTTATCTACCTATTTTAAAAATCGGACTGGATCCATATTCATATTCATATCATAGTCAATAGCGCGCTGTTAGGGTTTTAACTATATTGTCGCCAAGTAGACATGAATCTGGCAGCAGAAGCACCGTCTATTACTCTATGGTCACCTCCCAGAACCACGCTCACTTGCTGTCTTTTGATGATTTATCCTTTCTGTGAAACTGGGACATCTCTGACATCTCCGATCGAGAGGTGGCATATAGTTTCTCCGATAATTAGAGGATTGATGGTCATTACCTTTTCTTCCCCAACATATGATAAGCTAATGGTTGCCTTTTTGACCATTTGTCTCACCTAATTCACATCGGTGACTCCTTGCCTAATATTATTCAACTGCTTCTGAATGCTCACAATCGACTGTTTTTCTAAATTGTTGATCATAGCATATGCCAAATGTGCTTGACCATACAGAGTAAGCAACAAATGTTGCTAATTTGCCATTGCAAACTTGAAAGCCTCGTTTGTTTGGTAGATGGAGTTTACTCTTTGATGGGCTGTCAGAGCAAGCGAGAATGTTTTGAGAAGAAGGCTAAGAAGGGTTATCTTTGGTTTGTTGCTGGATTAGAGTATGGGAGTGAGACTAGTCACATCGAAGAGTTCCTGAAGATAAAGATGTGGAATGCTTGTGCTGTAGGTGGCTAGACCTTGTTGTAGTTTCTACAAATCGTTCATTTGAACTCTTTTGGGTTCAAAAATGGGTTATTACCTGCTTTCTGGTTGAATTTTAGCCTTAAGATTTGCACCTGAAGGAGATTTCTTCCTGTCTTCCAAAAAGTATATTATGTCTTCTTTGAGCACTCGTCCTTTCTTGCCTGTTCCATTTACTTAACTCAGATCGATGTTGTGTTCACGGGCCCACATTTTTACAGTTGCAGATGCTAGTACATCCTCACTTAAATATGACTGATTTTGCTGTTGATTTGAGGATACTGGCTGATTAGTGGGCTTCCTCTCCTACTTTTTCTCGACTGAGGGTCGAGTTGCGGGGAATTAGCTTGTGCTTGCAGTCTCAATATCAAGGAAAATTTATCCAACTTGGCAAGTTTGATCTTCCAGAAAATACATTTTTTTCACAATTCCGTTTTCTGGAGCACTGATTTCTGTGAATTGTTTATCAGATTCGACATCTGCTATTTTTTGGAATTCCTCAACACTATCTCCTTCCCTCACGTACAACTTTTTCACCTTGCCTTCTTTGATCTTTTCGCCCAAATCTGGCAGAGGAAATCTGTAGAGTCCGAAAGGAGCAATGGACCATTTACCCAGCCATCTCATAATATGATTAACTCCTCTACGATTTGTTATCATCATTTTTGTCAACTATACAAAAGAACTATCATCCTACCGATTAATTTGTAAGAAAAAACCAAAATAATTGATGAGAGTGATAAAAACAAAGAGGATTCAGTATCAGTACAAATCGTAAATTCGCATGAGTGCACGTGTATGTTCGTAACATATCAGTGATTTGGTGGTGCTATCTACTGTTCTAGTTGTCATTTTCCAGTTGTCTTGAGGAGCTACCTCCACCACCTTACGATCTACTCTCCTATTCCCTTCAATTTTCTTGGTAAAATCGTATTTCATGATATACCCAGTATCCTGCAGAAACAAGATATCAGTTACTGTCCCATCTCGCATGCCGAAATGTATAGGTTGGTAGGTCTATCTATTGCTGACACCATCTATGGTCATTAGCTGTTATGATTATCGCCAGTCCCATAAGGATATAGAGCCATTCATGTCATTAGTGAGGACATGTTTTCCTGTAATTGAAGGTCGCGCCATTCCATTATGTAAGCTGCGTACCCACCTCGATCTCCCTATACGAACAGGCTCGCCAGAGACCAGGTATTATTTACCATCTGGGAAGAACTCCACGTCGAAAGCTGGTGGGGTCAGGAAATTGACGTTTATTGGCTTTCGCATGCGAACATCGTGCTAAATGAGAGCATTAGACAGCGAAACAACATAAGGTGAGGTTGGATGGGCCGATACTGCATATGGAGTGGACTCGTGTCCTTTCAACGGAAGCGATTTGTTTTTCGTGAGATTGAAAAGAGTCACTTAATTGTGGGTGCAGGTCAGTAGTACATCGCTATCGTAAAGGTCGAAGTCGATGATATCAGTGTTTTGGTAGGGATGGTACTTTGCCTGAAACTGGAAGCTTCTTTAAGCAGGCGCCCATTTGTATTGCAGAAGCAAGCCGTTGGAGTATCCACAATAGAGATTATGCTCAAACGCTCCTACTTTGTTGAGAGTTGGTAGGTAGCCATTGCGGAAAGCTCGTGGGAATGGCTTGTCTAAAGGTTTAGGTAGATGGAAAGCCGCCTATTATTCAATCATTTATCATCATTGTATAGATTTAGGTAGAGACTCAGTAAAATTCGAATGGCAAGGTATCATCCTTTCTTTTATTTCTTTTTTAGGATATACAGTTCTTGCGCGTGGATCAGCTTTAAATGCTCTAGTTCTTTGGCATGTTTAGCCTAGAGAGTCTTTCTTTGCTGCTGCTATTATTTCAATTGAATAGCCATCTGCTACCATAATCTTGAATTATGTACCTTTAGAGTCTTGCCTTTTCGAACATATCTTTAAATCTGTCGTTGGACTTCACCAGTTCCTCATTGATCGTCAGCAATTCCTAATTCTCCCTCTTCAGCTTTCGATTCTGCTATCCTTCATTATGTTGCGAATTGATAATCTGCTCCTGAAACTGCCCCAATTTAACCTGAGCCACTCTCACCTCCTAATTCAGTTAATCGATTTCCCGCATATGATGATAGTTGATGCTTTCCTATATGTCTCTATTTGTACAGGCGAGTAGATATTTTCGAGCTGTTGTAACTAGGAATCGATTGAGTGGAGTTCGCTCATGATAGTGAGAAATTTATTGCGATGCATTTGTCTATATGTTGTTTGAAAATTAAAGAAAGGGGTGAAAAAATAAATAGAGAATGAGGAGAATGAATAGAAAAAGTGAACTTGTGCAAAGAAGCAGTTTTGCTGTTTTTGAGCCGAACGATCCGAGGATTATAGGGATACGACAATATTAGGAAATAACAAGGATAGTGATTACAGTAATCATGCCAAAAAGGAGCGAACTCGAAGATTCCGTTCCACTTCCATTAGCTCCGGAAAGTTAGTTAGTCTCTCTAATTTACTAGCTCTTCTCACTACTTTCCAACAATGACCCCCAGGACATTATTATCCTCGACCGCACTGTCCCTTTCCGAAAAAATCACGGCATTTTTATTACTTCTCAAAGTCTTACAGCATCTGATGGGTCAGTTCGAGTTCGTACAGCGATCCTTTGGTTGATGGTCTGAGGAAAGGTGAGCCAACGGTAGAAGGTTGACTGATACTTTTGGCGAGAGAAAGATGTCCCTGAGAGTGCTCCTTACGTTGTTGGTGTGGCAAAGGATGTGGCGACATGGCGAAATGTTGTCGTTTACGTGGAGGTGTGCCAAAGTTGATGGGCAGGCTAGATTAATCCGATAGCATCAAAGGCAGGTAATAAAATAAATTATAGGAATTCTCCTATCACAAAATTGTATCACAGATAAATAGATATCACTCATTCTTTGTACTCCACCATAGGAAGACCCTTGTTCTTGAATTCCTTCACCTCTTCGTGAATCACATGGGACTCGATTCCATGTTTGGCCAGGATACTGAAAGCTACACGAGCTCTAATGCCTCCCATGCAGTTGATGACGATGTTTTTCTTGTCTTTCAGCTAATCAGCTCTTTTATCAAGCTCAGCTAGAGGAATGGTGATAGCTCCTTCAATCACTCCTATGCTTTTCCATTCAGGCTTGCTTCGGACATCAAGATGAGTCCTGTTTTTGACGGTATCAATAGTATCAAATTTGAGGATGTTGGGACTGACAAACTCGTCCTTGAGATCTTCAACATTAAACCTGTTATATCCCCGGATGCTGAAGTAGCCGATTCTGAAGAAGCGGTTAATTATTTCCATTTCTTTGCCAGTTTCAGTCAAAATAATGAATTCTTCTTCAGGTAACATGAAGTTGGACATCCAGTTTACTATGGCTCCGTTGTTCGGCAACCAAAGCATACCTTTGACAATACCTAAATAGAAACAATTGTACCTTTTTTGCCGATATCAACTCGAGTGTCAACTACTTTGTACTGACTTCGGAGTTTCTCGAATTCCTCGATAGTCAAAGGAACGTGAGCTTTCTTAAGAGCTAGGTCGTAGGGAGTGGCTCCTTTTTGATTGAGTCCAGCATCGTAGAAGAAGTAACTTGGAGGTTTTGGTAAGTTGCTTGCTACTTCTCTCACAAAATCAGCCTTGTTGGTGAATTTAAAGCCATAGTTGTTGGTGAATTGAGTACCAACGGTGCAGAAATTTCCAGATCCGATTGATTTTCCGCAAGCTGAGCCTGATCCATGGCCAGGGTATAATCTCATGGAACCTTCAAGTTTTTTCACTTTTTGGATTGAGTCGTAGAGCATGCCAGCAAGGTCCTAGCTGGTGATATTGCTTGAGCATGCCAAATCAGGTCTTCCGACTTCACCCAAGAAAACGGTGTCTCCGGAGAAGAGGCAGACATCTTTGTTGGCAGAGTCGATCAACTGGAAACAGGAGCTTTCAAGGGTGTGTCCAGGAGTATGATGCACTTTCAACTTGATGCTTCCAAGTGTTAGGATTTCACCATCTTTAGCCTCATGCACTTTGAATGTATTGACTGCTCTCGCAGCAGAGGGGCCCATAACAATTGGCACTTTAAACTCAGTATGTCCCGACAGGTAATCAGCATGATAGTGTGTAAGGAAGACATACTTTAGGACAGCCTTTCGGGAATCCATATATTTCCGATAAGTCTCAACATCAAAGATGGGATCTATGAGTATGCACTCTTTGTTGGACTAGATGTAGTATGAATAGATAGCCAGCTCTGATGTTTTAAACTGAGAAATGTTGAAACCTTCACCGGCTTGCTCTGTCACAAGGACTACTGTTGAGTTCATGTTAATTAATTATGGATAGATTTTTCCTGATGCTATTAATAGAACCTGGTAGCAAAGGAAACTACAAAAAATGTATGTAAAATTAAGGGAAAATTATGTAATTGACGTTTGTTCATGTTTCTTACAGCCTTTATTGTATGATCATGCTTTTTATTTCAATTCGAGTTAATTATTGTTTTTTCCTGTTCTGGAAACCCAATCATTTACGATTAATAATAATCGTTTAAACGTTATAGAAAATGTGTGAAAATTGGAATATTTCATGGAACCCAGTTACCTACAATCTCCTCAATCAGCACCTGCCTCCCTAGCGCTGGGGTCACAACTTCCTCAAACTCAATGAAAAACAGCTGCTTATGTTCGGAGGCTACGGTGGAACACAAATAGAAGGCATGTACCTCGATGACTTGTGGTGCTTCGATTTGATAGAAAGCACCTGGAATAGAGTCTAAACATCAGGGGATCTACCAGAAGCTCGTTCAAATTATACGATTCATTTTCATGAAGAGAGCCAAAGAGTTATCATGTTCGGTGGTGGCTCATACAAGAAGTAAAGATTCAACAGTGTTTGCATCCTAGATTGGAACACAAAGGTATGGAGTAAAATTATGCCAAAATAATCAGAACCCTCACCTTGGGAAAGAACCTATCACACCAGCGAGCTTCTTTTTCCATTCTTGGTTATCTTTGGTGGCTAGAGCAGCATCAATGTTGATTTAAATGACATGTGGGTCTTCAATCTATCGACTCATTAATGGAAAGAACTGCAATTTGAGTAGAATGGCATTACTCCTTCAAGAAGAAGATTCCATAGCTCAGTTCTCCTAGATAGTTGTTTCTACGTGATTGGAGGTTGTTCAGGGCCCAACTATTCGCTCCACGGAGAAGCCTACAGAGTCAACCTCGCCAAATTGATCAGCTAAAGCGCACCAACAGGCTACAAGTGGGAATGCTTGCTTGAAGATTGTCACGAATTATAGCGTTGGGGGCATACAAGCAATATCTTCAATGGCAAGATAGTTATCACTTGTGGCAGAATCAGTCAGACCTAGGATAGCAACGAAACTTTCATATTTGATCCCTAAACTGCAAAAATATAACCTTACCAAGACGGGTGTAAAGGAGGTCCTATCGCAAGACGAAGACACGCCTCAGCCATAGTTGGAAATTCGCTTCTCATTTATGGCGGATTTAATGGAAGCTATTTGCAAAATTTCACTTACCTCAATCTAAAAAATATAGCAAAGAAGCCTAAAAGCACAGTAAAAATTCAAATATTTGAAAGTACATAAGAAATGATGAGAAAACTATCAATGTTATTGGAGCAACAAAAAAGCGATGTAATTGTGACAGTCAGAAACAAATAGACTGTGCTGAGGCTTAGAAGCACAAAGGCAGAGTTGTCTCAAAATTCGTTCTTCAGAAATGTCATCAAATACAGTGCCAATTAAACCTAGCTGGTAATAGATTTGCCAAAAGACTTGACGCTTCTAACTTTCAGATGGGTACATTTTCTCCTGATGAGGAACTAATTACCTTTAGCTCGAGATTTCGATCACTTCTTTTATGAAGAATTACTGAAAACAATGGAATATTTTTGTTGTTTGGAGGTTTATCCTGCCATCGAGAAGATCCTTATCGAAAAACTTACCACTGAAAACTGTAGATACCTTTATTCTCTCTCTTTTGATTTCGAGCTGACATAACTCGAGTAAGAAGCAGGCAAATTGTGCCTCCGCCTTTCTAAGAAATCTATCAGTGATTGTTCAAAAATTGAACAAGCTGAAACTATGGACCATATTCACTCTGAGGTAAGAGAACACCCTTCTATACATTAATTTGAGGACAGGAAAAAGCACCGTCTGAGTAAGCTTTACTCAAAAATAAAATTTGATCTCTACCAGGCGAAATTAAGGGAAGAGACTGAAACAATCTTCTCCAAGGCTGCTAATCGATTCAAAAGCATAATATCAGGTAGCCCACCAATCAATGACAGCCAGTGGCGCGAAGAAGGCAAAAAAAATGAGCAAAAGAATTGCTGGAATAGCTTAATCGGTTGTTTGAGAGGCATTCTCAACAGGCCAAAAATCCGCCCTTAGTACTCAGTCTGACCCTTGCTACTGATATTTATACTAATTACTGTTACTTTAAAAGCTCTCATATGATATATTCACTTTAACTTCAGTAATAGCATTCAATATCATACTAGATCATGTGCGTACCCAATATAGAACCTCCAACGGAGAAAGCAGCCAGCTACGTGACAATTATAAGAATACTAGCGGTATTGCAGTTCATCGTGGGAGCCCTGGGCGTGAGCTCTGATAACTACTACATACCGCATGGTATTTTTGGCATTTTTTTGGCCTTTGTGCTCTTCATGGCTCAAAAAGTGCTCAGTCACCAGCTGATCATAGTCCAGCTCATGCTCAGCATATATTTCATGCTCTAATTTCTTTTCGGGGTGCTAGTCTATTTCCAAAATCGAATCGATTTGCTCACTACTTCCACTTCAAACAAGTACTCCTTCTCGATCTTCTTGATATCTTTTCTCTACTACCTAGCAGTCATCATATTCATATACTATCCTTATGTCGAATTCAAAAAGATAAGCTACAAGAAAAATCCCGCACTAGCTTACTTGTTTGCCAACAAGGAGTCATCCAACGAAATGATCAAGAGTTCAACATAAATCAAGGATGTGCCATTTGATCAGGTCTATCAAGATATCCAGGTGGACCCCAGAAGGAAAAATAATGATCATGGAGTACACTAGGTTTTCAAGGGAAAAGGTATCACGCTTTGAATACAATACAATATCATAAAGTAGGAGAAGGCTGGATGAGATATTTCAAGAGAGTTGGCTCTGGTTGGTCAGCTGTGGATTCAAATACTACTTTTGATAAGCCTTTCGATATGATCCTTCTTCTGCTATTTTTACCAAACTACTGACTTCTCTTCTTCAAATATTACTTTATCTTCTCCCCACTTCTACTCTCGGGTTATTTCTTAAGCATTTGCCCCAACTTGTATTATGCATCTCCATGGATAACAATTGCTAAACTGGTATTGAATTGAAACATCATCGGTTCGACTGCCAGCGACTGCTCATTGAAGATTGAATTTATTGTTAATTTTGATGTTTGGATGTTTTTGAGAATGTTGAAGAGAATGAGCTGAGGTGGAGGCAATTTTACTTTTCCTTCTTCATGCATTTCCAGATATTGCTGAGGTTCCTTCCAATAAAAATAATTGCTTTCGTCTATCGAAATGTCCAAGTTGTCCAGATCGTCTTTCTCACCAATATTGATCTTTTGGACAGATTCGTCTACAATGTAGAATATGCAATCAAACCTGCTCATATTGGGAATCTGAGGCGTTGCCAATCTTAGGATAGGTTTGATCAGTTCCAGATGGTCAGCCCAGATCTGAGCAGTATACTCAGCAATATCGTCATACTGTCTTTTCTTGTACTGTGTTCTGAATTGCTCAATTTTGGTGAAAGTCACAGATGGTGGCAAAACAAGCAGACCGGTTTACTAGACGGTCTCCCTTATAGCCGTAATTTTGGCGTATATTTACAGCTTTTAACTATTAAGATACTTGTAGTCAAGAGGTTAGCATGCACCCCCAGGAAAGACTAAGGAATTGGCGAAGGAAATATGAGGCTTTCGGACAATTGTCAGGTATTTGTAGATTTGGTCTGGTTCATTTCCTCTGGTGAGGATGAGGCTGGCTGCTGGTCTCAGCGGTTTAAGCTGTGGCTTTGTCGTCATTATTAAAATTTAGACTTTGATATCATGATCTGTTAGTAAATGACGATCATTTATTCACGGTTTGATATAGCCATATTGAAGCCTGATGCTTCTAAAGAACGTTGCTGGCTACAGGTTAGAGATAGGTGGAAGCATGAGGTTTAAAGAGGTGTTCTTAGGAGTCCCGTAGTTAATTTGACTGTCAGAAGGACTGAAACCAGTTTGACAATTTCAGTAGACACAAAAAATTATCTTTCCTCTTGATAATTTGTTGCCATATCTGTACAATGTAAAACTTCTGTCCTATCTTATGTTTCATATCATGAACACCAACGACGATGTTTTATGTTTTATAGTTGAGGAAGTTAGGCTTGATTCTGTTTTCAACTTTTTGCGAATGCCTTGGTTGTGGAGTCTCAGTTACATTGCTTATATCTCTCAGGCTATGAAGTAAGCTGATTCATGAAGAATATTAGCATTCTGGGCTGTGGTGTAGTTTGTATTGGGAAGGACTTTACATATTTTGTTACAATCATTGGCTTGTAGGGATTGAACACATCATTAATACCATTACTACCCTCTATGATTTTGCTTAGTTTATTACATGACTGTTTAAGTGAAGGATAAGTATAAGTAAGATAGGCAGATGCTGTTTCATAAGAGACGATAAAAATATTACAATCCTTTTTTTTTTGTTCGTTAGGACATTAGTAATATTGACATCGTGACTGCCTTTGCCTTTTGCTTTATTTTTAGTTAGCCATTGTTAGTTTGGATTTTTCTAGAACATATTACGCGTTAAAATTAGTAGTAAGTTTTGATGTTTTAAAATTGATGTAGACAATAGATCATAAGAAGTTATGTTCATCTATTTGAAGAAAAAACAAATGGTTCTGGAATTTTAAATCTGGATCTCAGGAGCTATATTATTATTCAACTTAGAATGTAAAATTTCAACAAAACTCTGTTTGAGTGTCATTAAATTATAAAAGAGGGAGTTAACGAGAATTAGGTCAATCCAGAGACATCTACTCCCATCAGAAATGGAGGATCCTATTGGATGTCATATGTTGAAATCAAGGATTTCATTGATGACAGAAAGTAAAAAGCTCTAAGATCAAAAATCAGTGACCAGGAGCTCATTCCAGAAGTTGCTGCTTTCAAGAAAGCAATATAAAGCGACTATGCTCTGAATTAGCTGTTTCAAGGTTCCATAAATAAAATTCCTGAAGGGGGTGTACTTAAGTCAAGCTCATTAGAGGACTTTTGCAGAATGATCAGCATCACCTGTACTGAGCCTCCCAAGTACAAAAACAGCAATTTTGTGGGGCTCTCGTTCGCCACCTTGTTTATCGATCTCATGAACAATCATGAGGGTCATCAGTTTCTAACATGTCCTACTGTCAACCATCACTTGAAATAAATTTTGAAAGCATACAAGATCATGCTTGATTCTCCTTTGTCTCTTGAGTACCTCAACTGTGAGGAACCCAATGGATGGCTGTGTCCCACTGCCTCAAAAAAGACTAACTGGGATGATTTTTATGTTGATAAGAGTCACCCGCACTGGGGCTTCAAAAGCTTCAATGACTTTTTCTCAAGGCCTATTCGCCCTGAAGCCCGACCTATCGACCCCAGAAGCGATAGCATCGTTCACAGTTCAGATTCAAGCCCCCTTTACTTTGGAAGCTAATCTACTGGTAGTAACCCCTTCTTTAATGCTCAAGCCTAATGTAACTTCTGGTTGAAGGATAATAATTACTCCCTTTATGACATGTTCGGAGCACGCTAAAAGAACCTCTGTGACTTAGTGGACAATCACTTTGTTGGCGGAACTATTTACCAGGCCCATCTCTACACTTACTGCTACCATAGATGGCATGCCCCCGTTTCTGGCACAGTCATCAAATGCTACAAAATCGGGGACCAATACTTCATGATGAACCCCAAGCTTAAGTTTGGAGGAAAGCACGAGGGAATTCAGAACTATACTAAGTCGATGCCCCTGCTCTCGATGGTCTCAGTCCGGCAAATCATCATCATTCGTATTGATGATAACTCTGATAGGTTGGTGGCTGTGATCTAAATCGGAATGATAGAGGTTTCGAGCTGCCACCCAACTGTTGAAGAGGGTCAATATGTGACCAAGGGTGACTAATTGGGGTACTTCCAGTATGGTGGTTCATCATACGCATTAGTCTTCGACAAAAAGTTGGAGCTGGAGTTCAACCCCAACATATATGAGGCCAATGAGAACGGGTAAGTAAGCATAAAGAAAGTCAACTCGCATCTGGCAACCTTCAAATGATCTGATTAACATCATCATTATTTGAACTTATTCAACACAATCATATTTTGATTCACACTTTGATATAACCATGTTGGAGCATGATGACTCTGATAGCTTCTTCCAAATCACCAGTAGTGGAACTGTCGATTCTTCTCTCTCTCAGCAATTGGATTAAGCTGCCATCTATCTTCGGGTAAAGATATGTCTCCTCCTTTAAGTAATCAGGATCATGATATTTTTTTGCCCTTTCTCGGGATTTCATCACTTTATCTTTGGTTCGATTAAATGACTATGCTGTGAATCGAATTCCTATTTCATCAAAACTTGACTCTTTTGATGCCAATTATGCCAAAGTATATGCATCTAAGAGTGACTGATTGGCACCTTGGCTCTTGAACGGGCTCATAGGATGGCAGGCATCACCCAGTAAGATAATACGGTTGTTGGGAAGCTGAAGTTAATTGGGCTCACGGTCGTAGGCTGGCAAGGTCATGATGTTTTATGTTGAAGTGGCATTAATCAAAGAAGGAATTGGTTGGTGCCATTATTTGCAGTAATGGAGCATGAATTACTTCGCTTTTTGAGGATTTTTTTGGTACTGCTGGGCTATTTCTTCCTCCATTGGAATTGAAAATTGCCACATTGAGGCAGCAGAAGGACTATTTTTATCGAAAGGCATGGAATAAAATCTGCCATGCCCATTTGAGCTCTGAAATACTCTCTATTGACTCAAGGTATGATCCGAACTGCATATACCCAGGACCACCATCACTCCCAAATA
>Ga0100378_1002749_pt1 | contig 17290 bp, 23 predicted proteins | sample CryGeymeta201502_FD_81535 | JGI IMG/M metagenome (GOLD analysis project Ga0100378, IMG submission 81535) | Groundwater microbial communities from Crystal Geyser aquifers in Utah, USA - Crystal Geyser metaG 2015-02 | ecosystem: Environmental > Aquatic > Deep subsurface > Groundwater | place: USA...
GGATGGAATGGTGAATGTGCTGAAACGGCTTGTGAGGAGCATAGGGGATCGCCTCCAGGAGGATATTATTATTGTCGCCAGGGAAATAACAAATAGCATATTGGAGTATATTCAGAAAGACAATGAGTAAGAGAACAAAGAAGACCTTAAGTACATGGACCTTATTAATTAAGCTGCAGACACCTTTGTGATGGTCCTTGTAGTGTTACTAGACAACGATCAACTGAAGCACACCATTGAAGTAGTCTAAACCCTCGTCCTTTAAATAGCTTATGCTGTCTTGCAGTAGCCCTGGTAGAGATCATAATACCACCTCTAAATCATTGAAAACATCATTTGTAAATATTACTGTTGCTGCCCCATCACCAAAGTATAAGACGGGGACCTTCTCTTCAAAGTCATGCTATTCAGAGTCATCGGATTGCCCCCTTAACTTCAACAATTCACCACTCAATATCCCTAAAGTACAGTTGGAAAACTACTGGCTCAATGCGAACCTGCCACAGAGTATGGTCTTCAGAAATATCTCAAAATATTGAGAGCATTTATTGTTCAAACCCCGATCCGCCAGCCTGTACGAGAGCTTAGCTAGATAAGGCATGCAATTACCTCAGCGAACAATCTTTAGCTAATATTTTTGGTGATTGAAACTTTTCTGACAAAAGAAAGGACCAAGCACCTGGGAAAGATCCTTTCCCTTCTTCTCATGGTGTACATGCTTGAGGTTAATCAATAAAACGTGCCAACTTAATTACACTCAAGGGTTTTCTATCACATGATGCAAGCCTTTTCTCAACTGAGAAGTCGACCCTTCCTCACTAAGTATGTCCTTCAGCTTTATTGCCTTTGGGCCCATCTCCAGTCAGAATAAGCTGTCTAAAAAAGCCTTCTGGAGCTAGATGATGGCAAAAGAGTCAAATTTTTATCGATTCTTTTTTGCAACCAAAATTATGGCTTAAAATAGCTGGAGGAAGAGGAGCAGTTCAAAAGGGTTTTGGTTGGCATGATAAAGATAATAAAAGTTATCTTCAGAAGAAATGACGCAGGATTGGTGGAATTCACTGGCGTCCTTGTCAACTGGATCATTTACTTTCAGCTGATGATTCTAAAACAAAATTAGCTCATCATTGACGATAGCTACTTTGACAAAAGCCCTCAGTTAAGGTGTGACTTACTAAATGGCTAATACTAAGAAGATGAAAGCGTAAATGGTGAATAGGAAGAAGAGGAGTGCTCGAATGAAAAATAATAAAATCGATATGATCTGGATGAACATGTAGAGGATTTTTACATGGCAAGGATAAGTTTGTAACAAACAAACTAAGCGTTCTTCAGCTTTATGACATCTTTTCAAAATGCCTATCCATCGATCTATTCAAAATTGGTCTCATCAGACGAATAAAACAACGGGTCGATGACCTAAATCCTCTATGCACTCGGGCTCACTCATAAAGAATAATACTCCTCTCTTGTTCATCTCGATCGATCCATGATTTGTTTTACTGATTGATTGTATTAATTGGTTGGTATTGATAAAAGGTATCTATCATCAGTCGTCTTCTGTACGCAGGTATTCTCCAGTGTCAGCCTGATTGAATATCACAACAGCTGTGGGCTAAAGCTCCTTTGTTTGAAGGGTGCCTCTTGCTGCCACGCCGAATCCTAGAGGCAAGTCGTTGAGGTTGAACACGCACACAGGAGCATACTGAGGAATGTTTTCAGTCATTCTAGCAATGTGGGCTTTGATAACGTGGTTTCCATAGAGGTAGGGCATTTCCCCACCAGTCTTCACCCATATCTTGTTCTTGCAATATTTGGCGAGATAGTCCAGGCAGCTGATGTTGAGTCGGAATTTCCCACTCTTGGTGAACTTCCCAACAAACAACCCAGCTGAAAGTAGCTCGTCTTTGGGAAGGTTGGTTGCCATATTGGCGATGATTCCATTTACGTAGAACACTCTGTCCCTGATGAGCCTGAAGACTGACTTTTCTTGGGCTCCGTTTATCATGTACTCCAGAGCATCTCCAATGTACTCGTACAGCTTGGTGAAAAGAACCTTAGTCTCTTAGTCGGTGAGGGGTCGCATCAACAATACTAAATTATAAGGTTTGCTGTTATAAGAGGATGACTATAAAAAGGATAATATCAAAGGTATAGGTACTATAGTATTTCTTGAGTCAGCTCTTCCACCAGATGCTCTACGATAACTTCCGATATTTCAACCTTCACCCCTAAAGCACTTCCTAGACCCATGTCCCAAATATCGAGTCTCCTGTCTATCACCTTTTCCCTTGCTTCCCGCTGCTGCTCCATTATCTATTCGTCGACTCCATCAAAGATAGGACCACACATGACTTATGCCCAGCTGAACAACTGACCCATTGCCGTTGAAAGTGCATTTTAGAACAAGTTCGTCTACATTCTGAGCTGAGGAAGTTGCTGAGGACCGTTCCACGACATAACAAAATGTTTGCAAGGGTGGTAGAGCGCTTCCTCTAGAACATCAAACATGAAAGAAATGAAGCCCATATGAACGTGCTTATTTCTTTCGCTTTCTAAGTCAATATGACGATTGTTCAGTTAAATTTATATCTCAGGGAAGCTGATTATTTCTTGTCTAAGTTCAGGAGTAAATATGCAAGGTTTTTCATAAAGCTACATTGTCTAGTAGTCTAGAGGCAAACTGTTATCTTCACTCAGGAACGATTCAGATACCAATTCATAGCTATTCCAGTTTTTCAGGATTAGATTAGTCCTAAATTATGAAAAAGATGAGATTTTCCTCAGAAGCTCCTTGAATTAAGCCGGTCTTTCTTTGAAGAAGCTCACAAGTTGAAGACAAAACTCTTAAATAGCAGAAAAGTTAGTTTCAAATGGTTCCACCTCTTGCGTTGGAGTTGGGTATATTTCAAACTAATTCTCCTGCTTGTTATTAGTGATTGGAGTTGCTTTGGGAGGCTGAGGGGATTTAATGCGAGGAGAGTGCAGGATTTCTTTGATCTTTTGTTTTTCGTTCGAACTGTTGAAAAATTCCTTCACACAAAAGTTAGTGTTTGTGGGTGTTTTTGCAATCACTGGGCTTCCGAGAAACTTTGGAGAGTTGAAGACTTTCTATGAATGAATTTATCCTTTAATTTTTCCTTCCACATAGACCTGTTTTGTGAAACTTTGATTGCTTGGTGAAGAGCAGTCTTACACTTTTATTTAAATGTTATACTCCTTTTGCAAAGAGTGCTCTGACTCTGCTTATTCCTCAAGGATGTTTTTAATTAGATCTTTCATATTGAGTTTGTGAGTTGACAAAGTGTTTTCCTTAGAGTCTGAAAACATTCGCCCTCCCTTGTCAGCTTTCATTGTCTCATTGAAGTCTTTGATTGTTATTAGAGAGTTTTCAATCGAAAAGGGCTTGACTATCTTCTTCCGTCTCTTTTCCAAAACACTTCTCCACCACCTCTGAAGAGTTATGGCTTTGCTGATAAGGTATCTGGCTTCGTCAATATACTTCCTGGTAATATAGCCTCTAAATATTCTTTGAATGGTGACTGCCGCCTCATTTTGGCGATAAGATATGCTTGAGTCATAATGTTCTTCAGTGTTTACCCTGCAGCCCTCAGTTTTCACCTTTTGGGAAGGGTTTGACAAGTAGATTTTACCCGAACAAAGCAGATCAGACTCATAGGGACATTATTGAATGTAGTCTTGGAAGCTGACATCAGAGTAAAGGATGGACTTTTGAATCTTAGCCTCAAGCTTGCTTTTCTTCTCTTTCTTCACCAAGCCTACCTTTCGTGTCTCTGGCTTTGGATTTAACAATTATTTTTTAGTATTCTGAGTCTTTTCTTTTCTTCTTGTCTTCTTTTGCTTCTCTTATTCTCGAATCACAGAATTCATCTTCGAGCTCATCTCAGTCTTGATAGACACTCTGTTGTGGGCTTGCTTTTAAGCATGATCCTTTTTGACATTAATTGTTGATACGCTGCCCGATTTTTTCAAAAAAGGCTTCTCTTATTTGGTCTTATGAGCTCCAGGACCATTTTTCTTTTCTCGGTCCGATCTGCTTGTGATATTCCTCGATGTTTTAACTCTATCATCAGGGCAGTCCCGGCTAACAACGGGACTAGGGCTAACTCGAGTACTTTTGGCATGCAAGCGAACAGCTGATTTTGACTTGACTAATCTTTCGGCAGAGTTCCTGTGAGACCTTCCTTCTTTGATCGGCTCTTTTTTAAGATGCTAAGCATCATACCTTTGTGTTTTGAGTTTGATTGGAGCATCATTAGCTAGGTTGAGGGAGTTGAAATTTTCATTGACCCTTGGGAGCTTATTGTTGACCGTCTTGATTTTGCTTTGGGACTTGGTATGCGGTTTAGTGTTTTTAGATTTGTTAATGATTTTGTTTTGATTTTTTGTGTGGGATTTTTTTGGGACTTCTTTGTGGGCGACGGGCTCATTAACTGAGCCGTATTGTGCAAGCCTACTTTTGCTATCGGCCCTGTGCTGCATTTGAATAATACTGTTAAATTTAATAACCAAATTAAATTCAAATCGATCCCACCTGACCCTCCGTCATCTCTCTTTGATTCTGAGCATTGTTTATCAATAAAATATAACTTGACCATGAAGGACTGGTTGGCACAGACAGACCTTATCAATCAAGTCAGCAAAAATCTGATGCAGCCACAGCTATAAAACTACTCCCTTGATGTCTTCTGTACAACACTACTAACTTAGATCTGCGTCTTCAAAAATACCCGCACCTCCGTCTAAAAAGGAAGACGGTTCGTAATCCTTTCTAATAACAACTCTTTACTGTCCTTATTGAAGACCATCGCAAAAAAGCTGAATACTGCCTTGTATATATGCACGGGCTAGGTTCTAACACTCTTGAAGGGAGTCTGCTGATCGACCACCTTCCATAAAATGTATCCCTTTGCTGCTTTGACTTCAGTGGAAGTGGAAAAAGCCAAGGAAACAGTTGCACTTTTGGAATCAAAGAGCATAGAGATATAGGTAATTTATCAACTAGGAAGATTCCATTATAAATATGCTGAAAGGATAAGGCTATACAAAGTTTATCCTGTGGGGAAGGTCGATGGGAGCCTTCGCGAGTCTAGCATATACCTCCATATCTCCTCATAAGGCATCCATTGCTCTGCAAATCTTAGATTCACCTTTTTGCACCTTTTAAAGTGTTTGCCTCCAAAGAGCCAGAAATCATTTCAGAATCCCTGAATTTCTAGTTCCATATTCAGTCAATGTTCTGAAACAAAACCTCAGTGGGCAGCCCTTCAATCCTTTCTCACTGTAGCTGACTGACAAGGTAGCTCTTTGTAGCACTCCAACCTTGTTTGTGTTTAACTAAAGTGATGAAGTGATTCCAAGCAAAAACACATAAGACATAATCAGGTCCTTGTCCACTAGTTGTCAGTATGAAAAAATAATCATCAAAGATGAGCATAATTGCAGTAGATCTCAAGGTACATATTCAGAGATATTCTCAAAGATAAAAAAATACATCATTTTCCAAGGAAAAATGAGAGCGGTATCGACCAGTAAAAAGGCACTAGAGGTTTGTTCCTCCTAAATAAAAAAAACAGATAGTTATCGACGATTTAATCATTCTGTTGATCATTCAGGCCTATGTTAAAAGCTAAGAGCTCCCTTGATGCTAAGCTGTAGCAAATAAAAAAATATCAGTGACAGAAAAACAGCAAGAAAGCTTATAATTTCAAAGAAATCCCAAAGAGACAGAGCCTGATAAAATAGTCAGTCTATTTATAATTAATATTTGATCACTGATTCGACCTAACCACAACTTTCTTCAAAATGCTCTGAGTTTCTGAAGACAAATTAAGCTTTTTTGAGATTTGTTCGAGCTGCTCCTTGGGCCCAAATTAAGTTAACCTGGTCCCGAGAGCTCTCACATGTTTGATTTTGTCATCGTAAAATTTGTTGCTCTTATCTCGAAATGCTTTCAGCTCCTGGATTTATCGACTCATTTATCCCTTCACCATATCTTTCTCATCAAAGGAGCGTTAATTTTGCTGAGGTTGGAACTGAGGAGGAGGAGATTTGACTTGCACACTATGTGTCTATTATGCCTATGCATAGTCATCATAGTTGTATTCGGATTGGTGGAGCTCAGTGTTGAACTGAGCCAATTTGCTTTTTCCGTATTGGGCTCTATCGATGAGGGACTTGTGGGTTGAGACGTTATGCTAACTTCCTGCATCGCTAAGTCTCTTTTTGATGGCATTAACAACTGGAATGTAGAGGTCAGACTATCTTTCTGACCTTTCAGATATGGGTAAAAGACTATTCTTGTCTCCATTTCCGTTGTTTACTTCCTTTTCAATGATCTGCAAGAGTCTCTCGTTAAAGTTCAGCAAAGTCCCAATTTCATTTTCATGTTGAGAATTCACCTACTTTTGCTTCTCAATCTCCTCCAAAAGATATTCTATTCCTTTTTACAACTCCTGATTCTAACGACGGATTTTTTCCATATTGATCACTTGTAACTTTATTATTATCAATTTGCATTTTACTCAATCAGAGACCATCAAGGACAATCTCCAAAAGATTAAAGATAGACAACAACATTTGTGCTTTCACCTTGGTCGAAATAGATAAACGAATAACATAAATATCAAAAACAAATTTTATGAAGCTCAAGAGCTTTTAGCTGTATAGACTGCTCCTATTCTCCTGTGAGTTTTTATCTGTGCTTCAATGTAAAATAAACCTCTCCCAATATGTTTCCAATGTTGACTTTGACAGTCTCCAACTCTCTATTCTTCAATATTATTTCATTGTTCCCGATTTGTAGACAGTTTTCGGAGTAAACGCATGACGTTACGGAGGTCTTATGCTGGTTGGTAAATATTTCCTGCCGGTTAAGATTGAACAGAAAAGCTTTGAACTTAGGTATTGAAACATCTTTTTATCTTAGCTTTTCAGTAAACTGAGATTCGATACCTTGACCAAAAACTCCGAAAAGCTCCTCTTTTTGACTCTACATCAAAATTACAAAAGGAAATGGGTATTGTACAAGATAGTTGCTGATGTTATTACTGAATTTGTCTTTCTGAAACAGTATCTAACTCCACTTGATTTTCCTCTCATTGAAAAGCTATATTTTAGCTCTCAAAAAGGCATCTCCTTCACCCTTCCGCTTGTTCAGAATGTTAGATTGAAAAATGGGTCTTTAATAAAGTGATGTCTATGACAATTTAGTGTCCTGGGTTTGGGTTGAACTTTTGACTAACTCCATCTTATTCTCACCTTTTTGACTCTTGACTAGTTCCAGCTCAGCTTCCCTCTATAGCCTTTTCTGATTTTCTTCTTTATATTTAAGTTTGTAGAATTCGGATTCCTTCTGGAGTCCTTCCTTAGTTTCTTTCATTATTTGTTTTTGCTTGTCTTGTAGGGATCTCAGCTCCATATTTTTCAAGTTTACTTTTTATAGTTAAGCCTTGAGCTTTTGATTTTCGCTTTCAAGGGTCGAATACTTTTCCTGCTCAGAATTTTTGTCTGCTGAGGTATTCAAAGATTTAGATGATTTTTCTTCTTAATTTTTTTCAGAGACCAGCTCATTAACTTCTTTATACATTCTATTGATCTGAGCGTTGGTATGTTATTGAGTATGATGATGCTCCTCCTGGATTTTCTTAATTGCTTTAATTTACACTTTAACTTATCTTAATTACTCCTGCAGAATCGTTCTCATGTCTTCTTGCATATTTAGTCTGAGTTCGGATCTGATCTCCTAGATGATGGCTTTTTTTAACCTTTATTACATTTCGTGTTCATGATTTAAACCTTTACTTGAGTATACTTCTTTGTCGAAAGATTTTTTTGATTCGTACTTAGGGAAGGTAGTGATGAAGTATGGTAAGTTGTCTTCACTTGATATTTTACTCGTTTTAATATTCTTTGATTACGGCAGATCCATCTCGATTTAGGAAGTATTTTATATTCCAGGTTGATTGATAATGTACATTGAGCTGTTCATGGGATCGTTCTCCTCCTTGTCAAAACTGGCACTGTTTATCATCTTCGAACTATCCTCAGGCCTCTTCGTTGAAGATACTCTCAACTTGTTCATCAGAGGCTGTTGAGGATCATCAATAATTTTGGAACCCAGTTTGTCTAGTTTGTCTATTGGAGATTGCTAACGATCTTCTTTCATACTTTTTCCGGTTTCGTTGTTGTACTATCGATCATTTAGAATGACGCTGTGAAAATTAGGCTTTTTTGCCGGCATTGGCTCAATATCGAAGATCTGACTCACCCTTTCATTGCGGCTAGGGTTGCTTGTACCTAGAGTTGAGCCTCTATTTTGTTGAACGAACTTGTTGACTCCTCCTTTGTTCAATAACTATTTGTAGCCACTGGACTTTCCGATGCTGTTATCGCTAGCCTGCATTGTTAACTATTATCTATTATTATCTGCAATTATACCTTCAATCATTATGCTATTGTCAATAAATCACTCACTAAGCAGTTAAGATCTGTCTCCTTCCTCCAGGAATCTAGATTGCCACTTGCTTTGAACCAGTCACCTCCACAGGATTCGGAAGGATAAATTAGGCGGATTAATCTCCGAATTTCAAGTCAAATCCCCAAATTATCACCTTCTGATTGAGGCCAACTTCTCCGACATATTGAATGTCAAGATCCAAGCATTTACTTTCTGCGATAATGACCCATGCATTGATTCTATAGTGGCAGCTTCCCTTCAGGCAACGATCAACCATTGCATCATTATAGTAGTCTTATATAGCTAGAAGATGGCCAATAGCTCTATAGACTGTGTGAGTAGAGTTTGATCGAGAACCATCATACGCCAAGGCCATTGATAGCATGTAAGAGTTATCTAGTTGTTTGGTATTCACAATTTTCTGAACATTTTGGACAGAAACAATGGCGCCTTCTCTGATGAAAAGTGGAATCTCATCAGTTAACTTTATATCACTGATTGAATGCGTTCCTGGGGTGAATCTTTGTTTTGTTTGATAGCTGATCCAGTTTGTCTCAGGAAAGTATACCTCTCGCCCTGTCTTATTCTGTTCCACAATTGGAGCAGCCATCAGATCACTTCCAATCAAAAACTACGTATCCGCCACTTCATCATCATAAACTCGGCTGTCCAGAGGAAATTCAAACATAAGGGGCCTCCAAAAGGTCCCAACTCCCCTCTTGCTGATTAATATGCTGTAAAAATACTTCAGCAAGGAGTATCGAAGTTTGAGGTTTTTATGAGCTGCAGCGAGAACAGTTTCTCCCAAAGCGTACGGTTACTGTGGTCTTGAATTCAGATCACTGTGGTCTCGTGCAAATGGATAAAGGGAGCCGAGCTGAAACCAGCGAGAGCAGAGTTCTTCTGTGGTATTGCCTCCATAACCACAGATATCAGCTCCCACCATTTGTATTCCATACATCTGAGCATTAAAGTTGTCAGATATTGACCCTTTCAGAAAAGGCCATGATGCTGCGTTATCTCCAGTCCAGTGGAATCCGTATTTGTTGGATCCAAATGTCGTGCTTCTGGTGATTATAAATGGTCTAAGCCCTTTATTCTTTAAGAACTGGTAGGTCGATTATGTTTACAAAAATCCACTGAAAGCATGTACATCTGCCTCACTGACATTATTGTAGTGAGTGCAGTTGAGAGATATGGCATGGTTTTATATGTTATCTACTCCTGGCTGATAGGGTAGGTCTTTGGAAAAATCAAACACAGAAGGTTCAGAAGGTGGCTCACAGGCTCCGTTACAGAAATTTGCCAATTAGTTCATGTCAAGCCAGATACCTGAAAACTATATCTTATTGTATAGAGTATCGAGCATATCCTGCCAGTACTTGGAAGCATTTGGGTTGAAAAAGTCAACAAAGGTAGTTGATCCTGGCCAAACCTTCCCTACATAGGGTTTTTTACCTGAAGCTTCCATGATGTAGACTCCTCTCCTAAGGCCCTCTTCATATGCACTTCCACTATTTTTTATTCCTGCATCAATTATTGGTATGTATCTGTATTTGTCAGTGAGTTCTTTCATTTTATCGGGGGGGAATCTTGACTAGTCGAATGTGAAATCCTCGTAATCGACCATGTACTAGATGTCGGTCCAGATTGTATCGAGAGGCAAATCATTTTCCTCGTAGCCTTTCATCACATTTTGCAGATAGGTTATATTGTGATATCCATGCTTGCTCTGATGAAAACCCAGGCTCCAAAATGGTGGAAGGGCTGACTTTCCTGAATGAAGGTTCAACTTTTCGATTACCAGCTCAGGATTATCCTCTGTTAGAAAGAATCGAAAGTCTAGTATCCCTCCAATAACTTTATACACAATATAATGGTTTCCCTCAACAGTCGATTTAACAACATCCATGGCATTGGAGTTTCTCAAATAGTTGATGTGAAACAAGTTGTTTTTTTCCCTTAAAAGGTAAAAGGGATAAAACCCATATGTTTGCAATCCTGTGCCCTTGTCAATGACTTTTCCTCGGTCTCGGTTAAATATAGTCCACTTTCCATCCTTCCTTCTGAAGCCTTCTTGAAAACGTTGTCCTATTCCATAAATATACTCGCTGTTGACCTCACTTCCTATTTGGATATAGTGGTCACTGAAAATAAAATCAGTGTTCAAAGTTGAGAAAAGAACAGAACCTGTTGCTGCTCTCGTCAATATGAAATCAAATGGATCGGTGTTATACTCAAACCGAACCGCAGATGCTGATATAGGATAGCTAAAGTTTGTGTAGGGATCAACCGGAAATATTCCTTCCTGAGGAATTTCGAATCTTTTATTATTGGGGTCTGTTATTTTGAAGAAGAAGTCATTGAAAGCTAAACAGTGAAAGGTAAATTTTAACTGTTTGATTATCGGACTTGTAGGTTTTACATAGTAGGACTCTTTACCAGTGTAGTTGAGCAAAAGAACATAGCTTGTGCTGTTGGAATAAGAATCAATGACTGTATAACTCGAACGACACAGAGACAGGGCCAATAAGGCCAGGAGTATTATCAAAAGGATTCTCTAGTTCATGTAGAATTATGATTGTAATATAGGCTGATTAGATTGAATAATAATAAAAAGACACTGGTGGGATTTGAACCCACGCACCTAATAGTTATCATTTTTGATGAATCTTAAATGATACGCCTTAACCGCTCGGCCACAGTGTCATTCCTGCTACCCTGACACTCACAAATCAGGTCTTTTCAGACCCTCATCTCAAAAATAATTCTTTGATAAGCTCATCGACATCTCTGTAATGAAAAAGGTTTTGTTTGATTTAATTAACACTATAAGAGTTACATGAAGGGAACCGAATTAGATTGTTTAGAGGCTTACACCGTTCTGGAGAGATTCATAAAAATATATGGGGTTGAAAAAAGCGACGCCGGTGGGATTTGAACCCACACTCCTGAAATTTGGAAATCATTTTCATGTTAATCATGTGAAATGATACGCCTTAACCGTTCGGCCACAGCGCCTTGCCTATGATATATCCTCATGAAAATAGCATCTTTCCAGGCACTCTCAAAAAAACAAATTCTTTTATCTTCAACTACTATGCTTTATCAAACACATTAAGATATCTTCAAACTATCCAACCATTCGTTTAATATTGATATAATAAACAGGTAAGCATGGGAAACACAAAATCGGAGCAAGCATCTAACTTTGAACAGCATTAACGCCTAGGATAAGTGCGGCTTATCGAAAGCACCGATCAGGAGGGAAACCCCTGTGAGGAGATGGTCATCACTCGGGCAGTTGAATCTTAGACAGTCTTCAATAGGTGGATGAAGGAGCACAATCAGATCAATGATACCCTCACTCACTAAGTGCTCCTTCTACCAACTAAAACAGTCTTTGAGTCCACTGGTATGTGCGGGTCCAGTGGCATTGTTAAAGTATGTGATTGCCTTATGTAAGCTAAGGTACTCTCATTACCCTCACGTGTTTGAGAAATAAGTCGAGAATAGGAGAAGAATCAGACGGTACTTTGTGGAGACCGAACTCTGGTATTTACTCTACACAATGATCAGAGCAGGATCGAAGTTTTAAAAGTACCATCAAAAAATAGGGAATATCCACCCGAACAGCATTCTCGTCAACGACGATGGACTCATAAAAATCATCAGCACATGTTCCTTTCCAGGCGAGGAAACTAACTTTGACAAATTCACTAACAACCCTCAAGAAAAAGTGTACCTAGCTCCAGAGTAGCTTTCGAACTCTTTGGGAAGAGGATAGTACCCTAAAAACATCGACCCAGCCGTAGCCGAGTGCTATTGTATGGGCTTGACAATGCTGGCAGCAGCTACCTTGGAAGATCTCGACTCTATCTACATTTCCTCAGTTGAAGAAAGAAAAATTCAGCCTCACAAGGTGAACCACTATCTCAAGATGTTGGGAGAAAAGTATAGCACCTATCTTTACTAGCTTGTTCGAGGACTGTTGACTTAAAACCCCATTCATCGTTTGAAGTGTAGTTCGATCTATGCTGAGCTGTATCTTCACGAGGAAAAAATTTTGGATTTATAACCCTTTATGCACCCTCGCCAGAGTAGATTTGTACCTAGCTACGAAGTGCAGCCAATAAACTCTAGCAGTGGACATAAAGTCAATTATGTAGTTTCAGGTCAGAGCAGACCAATTCCCAACATGTTCTACAGTCAAAATGGAGGACACATCAATCCAATCGAAAGCAAGTACGTCCGTATGAGCCAGTACCAATCAGGTTAACAAAAAGGATACCTGCCCTCACATCACTTGTCGATGCCTCCTAGCCGATATGAGGCTACAAGTCAGCAAAGCTTCACTAGAAACAGCCTTCCTCTTTCGAACCAGTATCGAATCTGATTATTGATCTTCCATGATATCATAGTATTCCGATAGTACTTTAACATAATGACATTGGCTTTTGCTACCATCAGTCTTCTCTTAATGGTGAGCCAGCAGTGTACTCTATCAAATCAAGAGATGGGAAAGTGTGTATCAAACCCTCTCTCATCCTCTGCTTTCTGCTACGAGCAGTTCAGTGGCTACGTCTGTGTTCCAGCTCATAATGTACAAACTTATCTATCAGACAACTTGGTCCCAGTATGATGCAGCCTACAGAGACGCTCAGATCAAAGATTCAGTGCTGGCTAACCTTCAGGCCCAGTTGATCCTTGAGTACTAACAGTTGACGAATACTCTTCAAATCAGTATATGGGAATTAAAATAGGCAATAACCCTGCTTGTTATGAGGCCTACAAAAAATTCACTTGCCAGTGGAACTTTCCTTATTGCTCAGCTACCAATGTTTCTCAGCAGATGTGCCAGTCAGTCTGTGATGCCTTTTTGTTGGCTTGTGGAGGAACAGCTGACGCTTGCTCAATCATCTACGCCAAAACAGTCGAATAATTGTTATGTAGGATCTGGGTTTAAATGCCCACTGCTGATACTTCTAAAGAAGTTCCTCGTGATTTTAGTGGGGCTGTAAACCTATCATTCAAAATAATTTTTGGCAGGTTATAAAATGGAACCGGGAGAGGCGACAAGCAGCAAAGTACTGAGAATTCCAGACCAGTCGTTGGGAACAGTGGGAGGACTACGGGTTCCTAGAGCCAACCGCAACCTTTAGCGTACCTAGGAGGGCAGCTTGGTGATGTCTGAGCGCAACCTTAAGATAATATGTGAAACTGATGGACTATATGAGTACCCTGAGATGAACAAGAAAATATACTTACACTACAAGGTGGTAGATCGGATCTACGGCTTGGAAAAGTACGTCAATCTCAAATCTCTCTATCTTGAGAACAACGCCATCAAAAAGATATAAAATCTCGATCACTTGCCTGAGCTTGAAAATCTGTTTCTCCAGAACAACATGATCACTGAAATGAGAGGCATGGAACAGCTCAAAAACCTGAAGGTACTCAACTTGAGCAACAACAACATTTTCAGCATTGACGGACTATTCTATTGTCCAGTCTTGCAATCGCTCACTCTCAGCAACAACTATCTGTCTGACTTCACATCCGTCTAGCACTTGGGCCAGTGCTCAACTACTCTCACCTCTATTGATCTATCTGACAACAAACTGATAGCCGATTAGCGCATGTTTGACCTGATACAACAAGTAAAGTGTCTCTATCTGACCGGAAATATTCTCGTCAAGGATATGACTCACTACAGAAGAACAGTGGTAGGCCGGCTACCCTAGCTGATGTACCTTGATCAGAGAGGAGTGGATCAAGAAGAAAGAATGCTTGCTGAGGCCTGGTTGAAGGATGGAGAAGCTGGATTTAGGGCAGCAAAGGACAAAATAATGGATTTACGAAAACATAAAAAAATGGAAGCTCGACAGGAAATCATGCAGAACATCGATGTGCACAGAAAGAAAAAAATCAATGTGTTTGAGAACAACATTCTGGAGGCCGAACAAGAGATAGAAAAAACCAGGAGATACATGAGATAGCCAGGCAATGAGGATCAGACCTACTTTTACGAAAGCAGACTAGCAGAACTTATGCAAAAAATAAAATAAAACCAAGAGTTTATCGACTCGATCTACAAAAGAATGGGAGTATAGCCACCTGCTCCTGTCTACAATATCGATATTTAAACAGCAATAGCAGAAGAGTAGCATCCCATAGAGGAAAATAGACAAGGAGATGAGGAAGAAAGGGCTCTCTCTGAGGGCCAAAGCGAGGACAACAGCTAGGGAGGAGCCTCAATGTAATCCGGATCCTCTGAGCCCTTATCAAGCCACAGCCAGCAGTCTTCCCTCCAGACATACAATAGCAACAGTTTAGAGTAACTGGACTGATGATCAAGATGAGGTATAGCTTTACTTAAAAGTCTAATAAATTTTGTTATTAAGATGGATAGCAGAATCACCCAGATAGCCACTCTGAAGGATGCTCTCACCTCCCGCAATTCCAGAGTGAACACCATACCAACAGAACCCACTCCTTAGCTACCGTCCCCTCAGGACGTATAGTATCGTCTCATTCGCAAGCAGATAGTTTCCACTCCTTACTTTAATAATACAAACAAGCATCTGAGGATCAGACTGCAGCATTGGCTTACCTATCTCGATAAAGTGAACAAAAATAAGGTCTGGATCAGCACCAGGAACAAGTATGTAAAGCTGCTCAATCTTATGTGTTACTGCGAAATATTAGTGTAGCCCTTCCATGCTTTGCCTCCTTAGGGTGAGCTGCCAAACTTGAGAAAGCATGAACTCAATCAGATCATCAACGAGGTTGAAAACAGAATCAAAAACCCAAAGTCTCATTTGAAAAGGCACAGTCAACACACTCTGACCAACGAAACACAGAATGGATAAACCATTTGTCTGTCTCCGATTGCGACAGACAGGAATCTCAAAAAAAATTATTCTAGTAACAGCGGTTTTCAGGAAGAGTGGCTCCAGCATCAAGTTCTCAAGGAGATTGATTCAAACATTCCCCCTGAGAAATCTGATAACAAAGAGACTTCTTCATAGAAAAAGGCAACTATGCAAAAGAAGTAAGGCAGCAAATACTTTACTTCTCAAAACTCACGGACTAAAGCAATGAATCGTCCTCCATTAAGATCAAATAAACCAGCTCCTCTTGAGGGTTATTGGGAGTCCCGGTGTAGTGAGGACACTCACACTCCAAAATATCTGAACAACATCAACATCGAGGAAGAAAAAGAAGATGAGGTGGTGATTGTGAGTGTTCGAGGAAAGGAGGAGGATTGTTTCTGTAGCGGTTCTACTGGTGAAAGTTGGTGGTCCAACTTCATCAAAATGATGTCCTGATATATTACTATTCCCAAGGTTTGCCTATAATTCAATGTGATAGCCTATCAAATATTTATTCGACTAGTCATTTTCTTCTTCAGCTCCTAGGCCCTCTTTCTCTCCTTTTATTCTCTCCTCAGTCTTTTTTGACGCATTCTTTCCATTTAATCATTTTTGTTTGTCTTAAAGTCTTTCAGCAAAAGGTCTTCCTCATGTCTCACCAACTCCTTTGCTTGGTGAGATTTTCCTAGTTCAATTCTTCGGCATTTATCTTCATACTATTCGTATCTTCTGAATATTTTTTATCGAGTTCGATCCCTTTCCTCTTACTCCCTAGCTCGAAAAGCTTCTTTCTTTTCTGCCTATATTATTTATTTGGTAATCTTGCTGTCTGTTTTTGTTCCGTATATGACATCATCTAAATCAACAAAGTGCCGATTTTTGTGTTTCTCAGACTGAACTCCTTTCTTCTTAGAATACCAAGGCATGTGCTTCTCGTCGTTATAGGTCCCTAAAAATCTTGAGCTGAAGTCCATGTTTTTATCTTTCAGAAATTCCTCCTCCTTCATTCTTTTGGCTTCATTCACTTCTTTGTTCAGGAGTATTCTTTCCTCCTCTTCAAACAAGTTCACATGTTTATGCTCCTAGTCGAGCTTCCTCATTTATGCGCTGATTAGGCTGTGTTTAGGCTTTTATTCTGCCTGCTCATAGGCAGGCAGCCCGCTTTACTCACGCATCACTCTCATTTTATTGTCAAGTTGTTCGCTTCTCCGGTCTTCAAACTCCTTTCTCTTTTTCTACTCATGCAGCTTCTTATCCTTTTCGACTATTTACCTGTTGTCCCAGTTATAGACGTTCCATTTTTTTTGGGGAAGAATATTTAGACCTCCGTGCCCTCCCATCTATTATAAACAAACTAACAATATTAATATGCCAGGTTAGCTAATCATTTTTCCTGCATTTTACTAAGGTCGCTCAAGTGTATTCAACTATACTGAGGCAGTTCAGGCAGATTTCAATTTCAATTCATAGCAATTACTCTGTTCATTTCTATAAGTTCAGGTTTATGAATCATCTGAATCAGAGAAATCGGAATCAAGTCCTTTCCAAGTTGTCACCTATATTTCGGGAAATTTGGCCTCAAACATTTTGACCAAATGAAACTGATTCACTGTATTCCGGCAAACCAGATCTAGTTAGAGGTATAAATACCCAGACAGAGCATGGTAGAGGCCTCGACTTTAAATAGCCAAGTGATTGAGTCGGCTGCTCTTAGTTCGTCCGAATACCTAATTGCCAGATCAATTACATTTGAATGCGAAAATTTACAAAAATTTTCGCAGTTTTCATCAAAGCCAAGGGTGAATAATCATGGATAAGGTTGGAATCTGCTTATAAAATAGTCTACATAAACTCAGACTTTTTAGATGTTTGAAACTCGACTTTCGGAGACTATTAACATCCCTGATTTTGTTATGGCTGAGATCTAATTTATTCA
>Ga0100378_1002751_pt1 | contig 17282 bp, 20 predicted proteins | sample CryGeymeta201502_FD_81535 | JGI IMG/M metagenome (GOLD analysis project Ga0100378, IMG submission 81535) | Groundwater microbial communities from Crystal Geyser aquifers in Utah, USA - Crystal Geyser metaG 2015-02 | ecosystem: Environmental > Aquatic > Deep subsurface > Groundwater | place: USA...
ATTTAGGATTAGAAAAAAGTCTCAAAAAGTTAATTATTATTATAGTCGACTCAAACGTACTCGAAGCTGTAATTAACAACTTTTTCAAATTTGAATGGAACAATCTCTATCAAAATTTATTTTATGATATAATTAAAGTCATTTTACATAAAACTGCTCCATTTGAACTCATTGATAATGTAATAAACAATTAAATAATAAACATTAAACAATTTAATTTAATAGATAATAAACAGGTTTAGATTTATAGATAAGGCAATAGCTCATATTTTAAATAAAAAATATACATATAGGTAAATTACTATAATTTACATACATAAATTATATAATAATTTTTTAGTTCAGGAAGAATGATAAATTCAGGAAACCTATCTATTATATGTGAAATATTGCATACGATAAATGAATCAGAAAATGAATATTTGATTAAGACACTAGATGAACGTAATTTGTTATTATATATTATTTATGCTAATTTATAATAATTATATATTGTAGACTCTAAATGGAAGTTATTCTATAGCAATTGTTTGAATCCACTGAAAATAAAATTGGACTTTTTTCTTATATATAACAAAGGTAATATTAAAAAGAAAGTTTTTGTATATTTTATATGTTTTTATATAATGATTATATAATGATTATTTATAATCTTTATATAATTAGATGAAGAGAATCCGAAAAATGTTGATAATGATACTGAATTCTATACAACTTTTTCAATTAATGAATTTTTAGAAAAGGCTAAGTAATAACAATATTAAAATTAATATAACTAAAACTAATACTCTATTGAAATATAACTTAAACTAACTTAAATAATATTTACTCATTAACTTTACTTATAGAAACGATTATTTAAATCCTAATGCAACAACAAGAAGGAAAAAAAGAGTAATAAATATTAATATAACATAACCTAATAATTAACTTAACATATATAATCTTTTTAAAATAGAACTCATCAAAAAAATTGCTCAAACTCGACTACAGACTTCAAAAAAATACAGAGAGCACAGAGAATACAGATAGCAATGCATTAAACGAAGAATCTAAAGAACAAGTAGAAATTAGTAAAATCCCTAGAAAGATTATAATAGGTAAGATACACATATACAATAAATAGAACCTATATATAAAACCCGTTAATTTACTTATATTTACTAAAATATAGATGACAGTATAAATAATAAAGATGAAGCTGATGAAGAAGGGGAAGAAGAGGAGGAAGAAGGTGAGGAAGAAGAAGCTGAAGGAGATATTGATAGTAAATAATATATAATATACTATAATACTTATAACGGTTTATAACATTACTATATAATAGATACTGAGATATTAGACTTAGAAGGAATTAATTTAACAGGAATTAATCTTAACTTGACAAATGTGAATTTGAATGGGACCACTGATCAACTTGATCAACAAGATAAGTCAGCTATTAATAATAATGAAAATAATGAAAATTAAAGAATTAATGAATTTTGTAAGAGTATTAAGAGTTTAGTTAGGAATTTAAGGAGAATAAATTTCAAAATCATAAATGGTTTTTAGTTCTTATTAAAGAATGAAATTTATTGATCTAAACTCCTTTTTGAATAATTAAATATATGTATTAATATATTTTATTATATTCATATTTTATAAATTTAATATATAATATTATATATATAATAAATTTTAGCTTTATTATGTATTATTCTTAATTCTTATTTTTAACCAAATAATTTAAATTAAAAATTAATCTTATTAATAATCCTTAAATAATAATCGTTTAGTAAAGTTGAATAATCTATTATTCTTAACCACTTTAATCCATACTGAAGGTATACAAATCATTTAATGGAAACTTATTTCGATCTCCTCCAAATATCACTAACTTATTTTCAAAGACACAGCAAGAGTGTCCATCTCTTGGAATTGGAACTGAACCATGTATATGAAGTTCTTTATGTGCATTTGACTTAACTAATAATACTGAGACTTTGCTTTTTATTACATTAATATCAATTTGTTCCATTTTATAAATTAACGAATTTTTCATCGATTTCGAGTTGGGAGACTTAAGTAAGTCATCATCAAATTTTTGTTTAATTCCTGCCAATTGTCCCTTTTTTGAGCCACTTTCTTTACTTTGAGCTAAATTTGAACTCTGTCCTTTCTTAGTTTCTATATTATTTATAAGCATATAAGCATATAAGTTTATATTATTTACTTGAGTTATTGTTTTTTGGTGATTTTTTAGTTTCTTCCATATGTTGATGACCTTGTAATGTCATAGCAGCAATTTCTTTTTCTGAGTATTGTTCTAAAAGAGTGTCATGTTTTAGTTCAAATTGGGATTTGTTTATATCATAGGCCCATAACTCATTAGTTTCATGAATATTTCCTGTCTTTCCACCAAATAAGTAAAATTTCGAGTTATAAGTTATAATTGAATGGCCAGATCTCGGTTTAGGGGCATTTCCCTTAAGTTCGATCATACTCCATGTGCTATCTTTAATGGAATATTTCCAAAAATCTGTTAGATATTCCCCTCCCTTAGACTCTCCGCCGTGAATATAGATGTCATTTTCGAATATTCCCATAGCATGAAGGATTCTCCCTTCTGGAACATTTTCTTTCCCAACGTTGATCATTTTGCAAGTTCCACTTTCAATTTTGTATTCGAATAAAGTATTTAAATATTTTCCATGACAATAACCCCCAAAAATAAATATAGAAGCCTCAGTCTCACTTCTTTTATCCAGTACCACAGAGTGTGACTCAAGAGGTAAAAGATCTGATTCCTAAATTATTATAAATACCATATATGAACATACATTTAAGTTATAATTCACTTACACTAAATGTTTTCTTTTCCCAATTACTTGTTTCTAAATCAAGAATATAAATATTATTAGTAGGTAGTTGTAACTCATCCTCTCCACATATAACGTAATACTTTGAACCAAATAGAACACCTTGATGATATGCAATAGGCTCTATAAATTTATTTAATTATATTATATTGCCAACATTATATTATTGTATAATTATTTAAATTCTTTATATTATTGACCTGGAATATTTCCTTTACACTTAATTTCTTCCCATGTAGGCTCTTCACTAGAAAGTGCAATTCTATAAATATCATTTAACTTCCCTTGATTAATATCAATTCCACCAAAAATATAAAGATAACCTTGATGAATAAAGCTAGAATGTTTGCATCTTCTTTTTGGAGTTAGCCTAGTACGTACTTCACACCATTTTTCAATGATGTTCATGTCAAAATCATATCTATTGAGTGGGGTATATTTAGTAGTTTGAAGAGGCAAAGTACTTGTAGTTCCAGTTTGTGAGTGGTTATTGTTTTTATCGACAACCTAAATGTTATTATATAACTTTATATGGTTTTATATGGTTTTATATGATTTTATATGGTTTTATATGGTTTTCTATGGTTTTCTATGGTTTTAATATAGTTTTATATTAATTTTATATTAACTTTACCATTTGTCCTTTTGTTGATGATTTTTTATCGTAGTAAGTTCCTGACTAAAATATTAATAAATATTAATTAATTAATTTCATTTGGTGTTTTATATTACCTCATAAGAAACCTTATTTATACTTTTTCCAGTTCCACTTTTATGTAAAGATTTATCTACTTTTTCGTCTTGCTTTTGAGTGGTCTCATGATCTTAATATAAATGATAACATAAACATTGCAAGTTAATAGTTTTTATTATAATGTAAAAAGATATAAAAGTTATATTATTACTTGTTTCAGTTGTATTTTTTTGAGTTTCATTATTAACTTCTGTTGACATTTTAAATTTATTAAAATTTATTAAAATTATTAACTTTAAGTTTTATTTTATCATAATAATTAGTTTAAATTTTAAGTTAAAGTTATATACTAATAATATTTATTATTAATATATTTAAATTTAATTATATAATAATATAATATTATATTAATTAACATTACTATCCATCTTACTTACTTCTGTAAGTAAGCTTTTATTTATCTGCTGCTCTATCTCACTCATTATAAATTTCTTCTTATATTCAACATTCTGATGCTTTTGTTTATCAAGCTCTTCTCTGTAAAATAATATCTTTTGTCTTTTATTTTTTTCACTTTCTAGTAAGTCATTTGCAAACTTTTCACTGTTATCTCTTATATACTTTTTATATTCACCTTCACTGTTTACTTTATTATCTTTTTTTAATTTGTTAGTTATAACTTGTTCTTTAAGGATTTCTTTCATTTCTTCTTTAAAAAATTGGTTTTGTTCGTTGAGAATTTTTGTTTCTTCCTTTTTTCTATATAAAGTTAAAATTAAATGTTAAATATAAAAGATTTATTTATTAAGAAAAGAAGCATTAAAGATTAAACCATTAAAGCATTTAAAGTAGTTTAAAGTAGTTTATCTATTTAATTTCTTACCTATAATCATAATCTAGATTATCTTTCAAAACCTTTTTCTCTAAATCTTCTTTTATTTTATTCATTTCACTTTTCGGATAAATTTTACTACATTGTAAAGTATCTTTTTCAAGTTTATCTCTTATTTCATTTTTTAGTCTTAACTTCTTCTCGTCGTTTTTTACTGCAGCTTCTTCCATTGCTTTTAGACATTCTATACGTTCTTCGCGGTCTCTTTCTTTTAATTGAATTTTTTTAACGTCGTAGTATTTGTTGTCTTCAATAAATTTTTGAAGTATAATCATTTGTGAATGCTTTTTCTGAGCTACTTGTTCTTGTTCTTGTTTGTACTTTAAATTTATTTCATCAATGAATTTTCTGTTTTCCATGCAAGATTTACGTTTTTCAAGTTCTTTCACTCTTCTATTATTTATTATCGACTTAGCTCTATTTTCTTCAATATCCCTCATCAACTTCTTATTTTCTATCTTTTTCATTAATTCTCTTTGGTCTACTAATTGATTATTCATTTTTTTTATATTCTCATTTAACTTATCGTCTTCTTCTTTTTTAGCTCTAGTTCTTTCTTTATTAAATAATATCTGATTAAGCAAGTTTTCTTTTATTTTTTGTTTATTTTCTAATTGAAGTAATTTTTTGGAGTTGAGTTCATCTAAATATTGTTGATGTTTTAGTCGTGATATTTTTGACCATTCGTCCTCATTTTGTTTGTGCATTTGCATTTGTGTTATGTTGTTCTCGCTGACGGTAAGAATTTTTAGATTGCTATTGTTATTGTTTATTGATGATTTCTCTAAGGCTGAATTTTCTGTATGATTATACTCAAATATTGGAAAGTTATTATCCGTTAATAATTTTTCGTTGTTATTATATTCATTATTTGCTGTAAGCAGTGTTTTAATATTTTCATTATTATTGTTATTGTTATTATTGTTATTATTGAGTACTTTGTTGGAGCTTGGTTGATTTTGAGAAGTTTGACAATAATTGTGAGAATTGTTTAATTGATTCAACTTTGTAATTTGATTGTTAATACTTTTTTCAATAGTTGTTATCAACGAATAAAAATTTGCAAATTTATCTATATCCTTCGAAGATAATAGCATTATAATATCATTATGTAAAACTTCCGGTAAATAATTCAACTCTTCATATTTCCTTTTATTTTTGCGATAAAGATCTTGTTTTAGTTTATTAGCTAATTTAAATTTTCTGTCATTTAAGTTAAGAGAATAAGATTTCATTTTTATTTTTAAACAATAACTGGTATTAAATAATAACTGATTATTGTTATTATAAATTATAAATAAATATTGAAAAATATATAATGAAAAATATATTTAGAAAGAATAATAAATGGAAAAGGCTTTGCTTAGTTTATGGATAATATGTTAGGTTAAAGTATATTATGATTGCTTGAGTAGAATATTGTTTATTTTTAAGTATTTATAGTTATTAAGTATGTATAGTAGTTTATATACTTATTAAGTTTTATTATGATAATAAATATACTAATATCATAATTATTTATTTAATTATTATAAATAAATATGAGCTTAAAGTTTGATAAAAATAATTTACTTTTTTACTTTAACACCTATGATTTTCCTGAAAAATTAATAAACAAAGATGTTTTAGTACACAAGGAGCTCCTTTTTAACGATAAACCTTCAGAACCTGAACTTCTAAATCAAAGAAATAAAAAGGCTAAATATTTTAACTATTATCTAACAGAATCACATGAGCAAAGAAAAGCCAATAAACAAGATTACAATAAAAATAAATCCCATAATAACAATAACAAACAGCAATATAATCAGTTCAACCAGTTTAATCAGAATAATCAGAGTAGTCAGTTTGATAACAACAGGAGACCGGGAGAGGATGATGTTGTCAGCGGGGGCAGTGACTTCTTCGATAACTTTAGCGGCAAGGGTAAATCAGCTAATACACAAGTAAAGGAACAGGTTAAAGATTTTTATAACGATAAGAAGAAAGTAGAATTTAAAGCTACTAAGGAGAATGATATATTCATTGATATTTCAGCAAATAAATCTCAACTTTATGATTTGTTGGCTTATGCTAGGCAACAAGCTCAACAAATTCACGAAAAAGCCCAGGAGATACAAGCCAATAATAAATTTGATGCGGATAAACTATTTGAGAATGCAGATATTTTAAATAATAGCCAGAAACAAGTAAAAAGTAGCAATAGTAATAATACTAGTAATAGTAATAGTAGTAATGAACAACAAACTAAATCTCAAAATAAAATTAATTCAACAAATACAAGTAGTAATCAAACAAAAACTACTCAAAACACAGAAATGTTAAATACAGTTGACATCAGCCTTATTTACAAAATTAATGATCGGATTAACTATCCAAAAGAACAACCACTATGGTATATCTACCACACTGGGGCAAAGTCTAGCTTCGGTCCTCTTTCTTCAACAGCCTTAGAGGAGATGTACATAAAAGGATTAATAGCAGGTCAATCTGAAGTTAGATTTATCGACTTAATAACACTTAAAAATAAGAAGCCTTTTGATTTCTTTAAATTGAAAGATATTGAAACGAATATAGTATCAGATATCGAAGCATCAAGTTTAATATTTTATTCAAGTGGTTTGATTAAAAAAGACGATGAGGTAAGAAATGTAAAAGTCCAAGAAAATACAAATAATAATGCTAATAATTCCAACACTCAAAAAGTCTTACCAAGTCAAGATAGCATTTATAACATTAACTCTAACAATAATGCTAATAATAATTCCAATAATGTTAATTCTAATACTACAACGAATACTTCTTCAAATAAGCATTATAACAACAACAATAACTACAACAACAATAGTAATTATAATAACAACTACAATAACAATTATAACTACAATAAGAACTATTATAATAAAAATAATCAATATTATGACAAAAATAATAATTATTACCAAGGTAACCAAGAACAGAATTATGATGAAAATTACAATGAAGGAGAATACTACCAAGATAAAAGGAATGCAGGCAAAGGAGGAAAGCACGATAAATGGTATTAAATGATTATTTGTATGAATAAAATATTAAAGATCAAGAAGATCAAGGAATAATGAAAAAGGATAAATAAACTGTCAATAATTATATAACTAAAATATAATTTTGATCATATTTGCACTTTATTTATTCTTTTATTTAACTTTTTTTCTTAAAATAAAAATTCTATATAAATAATAAGTAAAATATTATATAATAATAGTAAAGATAAAAATAATACGTTATTATTAATTTAAAATTAGTATAATAAATAAGGTATAACTTTTGATACTATTACCAGGGTCCATTTAACTAACATGTTCTTAGAAAGCTATATAACTCAGATATTCTTAAAATTTAAGTCTAGGTTCTTCTTTAGGTTACTAAAATCTTTTGGAACCATAATCTTTTTCGATTGATTAGTTGATGTGTGTGGAGTAGTATAATCAGTTTTATCAGAATAACGAGGATTAATTTCCGGAGTTGTTATCGGAGTTTTAAAGTTATGATTTAGATACCCAATTTGACCTATTTGTTTATCTTTAAATTCATTTCCGATGATTGTCTTCTTTACTCCTCGTTTTCTTTTCTTTTTTAAGTTGTTATCGTTAAAATCATTTATTTCATTGTCAGATTCTTCTTTGGTTGGACTGTCATTACTTAAAAATTTAATCGATGAATTATTATGTCTTATATTTCCTTTTAAGTCTAGTTTATTTACAGGATTACTCTGCAACCTAAGATTAGTATTATCTGGCGTAGTTTCTTGGTAATTAATCACCTTCTTCCCTCTTAAAGCTCTTCTAACTATCTTACTATTTGTAAAATTTTGTACTTCTTCAGTTGGGACTCCTTCACAGTAGCTAGGAACAGCACCAGGCGAGCAGGTGGGATTATTAGTGTTAGTATTAGCGTTGTTAGTAGAATTATTAATTTGATATATTTTATTTTTGCCAGTATGAATACCTTGATTACTTCCTTTTAACTTAGTTACATTATCAAAATCAAGCTTCTTCGGGTATATAACACCGAATGATTTTCGTTCATACTCTTGTAGATCTAATTCCTTTTTACCTCCTGAATTTCTAGTTATACCATATTGACCCATACAATATTTTTCATTTTTATCATTTTTGTATTCAGGATAAGTAATTTCTATAGCTGTTTTTTTGATACTTATATTGTTAATATTGTTAATATTGCTATTTTTGAAATCTGGTACATTGCCGCCTGCCTTTACCTTTATATGACTTTCTTGATGTAAGTGGTTTATATTCAAAGTGTCATAAGGAGTATCTTTCAAATTCTTACAATGCTTACAGCCACATTTATCCGAGCATCTTGTATTACTTTTATAGCATTCGCAGTATTTTTGAATACAACCAGAGTTAGAACACTTACAGCTGAACTCCATATCATTTTTAGTAATTTCAATAACAATTTTTGATTTCTGGTTATTGTTAGTTTTCTTCTTAAATGCCTTAGGGTTTTTCTGTTTTATTTGTGATAAAGCCTCATTTCTGCTTACTTCGTTTGCTGGGATATTCTTACAACAAACACAGTTACAGTCTACACAGAATTGTTCATTTGCAATACAAGCACAGTATAATTTTAAACAGTTAGATTTTTTACATTTGCAGAATATTTTAGCTTGGCTTATGTTACTAGTATTTTCAATTTTGTTGTTAGAATTATTAAAATTACTATTCAAACCATTCATGCTGTTGTTTAACCCACCATTTGACTTTTCTTCTTCAAGTAAGTTTGCTTTCACATTATTTTTAACAAAATTATTACTATGATTAAGATTATGATAATTAATATTGTTTTCATTGAATATAGTACTATTAATACTACTTAAATTTTTTGCATTAAAAGCATTTTTATTACTGTTCAAGCTATTCATGTGCTTATTTCCATTTACACTACTACTCATACCGTCAAATACAGATTTACTAAAGTCGTATATTAAGCTATTGCTACTTTTCATAACATAAGTAGCGATATTTTGATGTTGACTGCTGTGACTAAAGCTTTTGTTATTTGGGTTAGTATATGTATGATTGATTGGATTACTCTTAATGATTGAATTTGAATTGTTAGAATTTGTGTTGCTTTCGTTATCGTAATTATTAATGTTTTCATAAACATTTAAATTTTTATTACTTTTATTTGAAGCCTCTCTAGAGCTGCTAGCATTTTTAGGAATAATCTTTTGTTTGATAGAGATGATCTGATCTTTAAACCTAATAAATTAATTAGATTTATATAATATAAATATTAAAAATGTTAAAATTAATTACTCTTTTTGAACCTTCAAAAGTTGACTCTTGAAACTATCTTTCGGATGTAAATTATTAAGGTCAAGTTTTTCAACGGTAACTTTTTTTACCTTTACCTCTTTAATATTATCTCTTCTTTCGAAAAATGAATAAGTAGGCTTATCACCAGGGAACTCTGAAGATAGTTCTCTATGATCATCAAAACGTCGATCGACATAGTAATCCCGAGGAGATTCATATTTAACTGGGGTTTTATTTATGCATTTATAAAGATTAAAATTCATTGGACTAGGTCCGTTAATTAGATGATTGTGAAAAGGAGAGTCTCCTGTACTAAAAAATTAAAAAATTAAATTAGTTGAAAAACAGAAAAGTTAATTACCTTTGGTAGTAGTGATTATTACTCTGTTTAATACCATAGGTATTAAAGTTGTTGAAAAATGTTTTTGGATTTAAAGGAGAGAAGCAAGATTCAAACTCTTTATTGCCAAAGAACTGATAATAATTTTTTGACGATAGGTATTTATTTTGATCTGAAAACGGAGAATTTATCGAATTATCCGCGTAATTGTGTTGTAAATTATTTAAATTACTAATATAATTAGAGTTATGGTTAGCAATTTCAAAATGAGCCTTGTCTGCCATATTAATGTTTTGCTTTCCGTTGTCAATTTGAAAATGTTTTGGACTTTGATCCATTTATCTAAAAAATGAAAATAATATTATTTATATAATAATAAATTATTATTAATATAAAATATATAATATTATAAACATACAAACATACAAACTTACAAACTTATAAACTTATAATTTATAAATTTGTTTAAATAAAAACAGTTTATATTAATATATTAATACATAAATAAATTACATTAGAAAATTTGATTATTTATACTTGCATACTTATATTCAAAAATTTGATTACTTAACTTAAATTTCTTATACTCTTTTACATTGCTATAGATAAAAAACCTTTTCTAACCTTACATTATGCTAAGATACTTAAGTTTAAGTTTATAAACACTTAATCTCGAAGATCAATACGGAATTTTTAGAACATACACAAATTAATTTTGCGTTCAAGCTCGTTTGTAAATGTGATACATCTTGTAAGGCTACTTCTACTAAATTGCCTCCTTTCTTAGCTAGTTGAGATATATTCATGCTGTTTTCTAAGAAAGTTATTTAGTTAAATTTAGATAAAATACAGTTGAAATTAATATGTATATACCTTTATTTAAAATAACCATAAATGAACTATTGAAAGCTATAGAGAAATTAATAGGAGTGTAATCTAGCTCTATACATCTGATTAGATTGTGTAATTCATAATTTCTAACAAGGAAGACTTTTCTAGCTCGTGAAAGTAAATAAACAATAGCTTTATCGTTTGGGCAGAATTCAAATATATAATTTTCAATACTTATCTCATCAGACTTTTTTACCACTTTTACTTCATTCTTCATATATTCTTCAACATTAAATTTATCTTGTAAATAAAATTCAGGTATCGAATTTTCATATGAGAAGTTCTTTAATATATTAGTATACTTTCTGTTATACACACATAAATAGACATTATTCACATTTATTAAGAATTTATTGTATGTTTCTAATGGATTAAATTTGAATGTTAAGATTTGTCCAGATATATTGAATAACTATTTTTATGTAAGAATCTTACTTGGTGAATTTGTATTAGTAGTGGATTCCACTTTTCAATGTTGAGTAAGTAGAAAATTCCGAGGTTGTCAACCATGATAAGAAATTTGCCGTCTGGGAGGAAGTTAATAAATTTATAATTTTCATTCGAAAGAGATTTATGTTTTCCTATAAATGCAGACTCTGCTATATCGAAAAAGCGTAAAATCCCAGAACTATATGAGACAACAAGTTTTAAATCATTTGGTGTAGTGTCAAAACAGAGTATTTCCTAAAATAAATTTAATAAATTATCTTGTATTGTAATATATTTTTACTTCTGTAAGGACGTCAAATTTCATTACAATTTCATATTCAGGTATGGACCATACTTTTAGTTTTCCATTCTTATGTGCAGTAAGTAAAAAGTATGTATTTTCTTTAATTTCTGGAGACACATCTTCTAACTTTAAATTATCATAATCTATTTTTCTTAATGAGTATGATTGATAATCCTTATTAATTATTTTGACTTGAACAATCTCTGTGTCTTCTTCCAAGCTTGTTGAAAGTCGTAAACTAGAATTTTCTAAATAGTTAATGTAGTAAATTGTTCCTTTTTTTGTTAAGCAGAGGCCCTAAATTAATTATCGATTATTGATTATTTTTTATTGTTTATTTTTTATTGATTTTATAATTAAGATAATATAAGTATAAATTTTTCAATATATTAACTTTAACTTACGTTAGATTTATTTAGATCAAGATCAAAGCCAATAATATCACTATCAAGTTCTAATAATTCCTCTTTATTTGAAAGAATGTTTAAATTATCATACTTAACTTCTGTTAAATGAGGCATTTTGTAGTATTTCACACAATTTTTATAAATAACTGAAACATATTGTAAAGAGCATAAAATTATGTTTATAGGTTTTTCTATTTTTGGTTTGTATATTATGTTGATTGAGTTTGTTTTTGTGTCGATTCCCCAGATTTCTCCTGATGACAATCCAACAAGCAAAAGAATTATACAATTACAACTTAACGGTGGAGAATACTCAATAGAAGTAAAATACTTCCCTTCTAACTTTTTCTCATCAAAATTACCATGCTGATATTGTAAACTTGAATCCGAATTAATTCTCCAAAAGGTATAGAGTTGATCTGAAACTGTACAGAATTCTAAATTTTTAAGGAAGGTGTTCCATTTAATTTTTGAGTATTGAACACTCATAACTGTAGTTGCTAAAATTTCATTATGGATAAAGTCTAAGATGGAAATGAAGCTTTCGTTATCTTTGTTAGAACCTATGATATGTTATGTTAAGTATATTAAAACTTATAATAATTACTTAATACTACACACATATTGTTCTGAGGAGAAAATTCAACCTCTATTATTCTTTGATGTTTGATACATGTTTTGTTTATTAATTTATAAGGACTAAATGTAGATGTTATCTCCCAGAAGAATACTTTTGGTCCAGTCTTAGATGATTTATTAAAAGCCATAAGTATTTTACCATTTTCTGAGATTTTTAAAGACTCTAAGTAGTCTTCTGAGTTTGATAAGCAAATTTGGGATTTCTGTTCATTTTCGAATTCTTCTAGTATTACTAAATTTTTATTGACGTAGGCGACCCATCTGTGTTGTTTATGGTAGCATATACCTGCGTTTGAATTTGTATTTACACCTAGGGAATATTTTAACTTTACTTCAAAACTATTTGACTGGTCTTGGTTCTCTTCATCGTTAACATAAGACGGATTTTGATAATTATCTTTAGTCTCAAAGAACTTTTGTTTCTCAGCTATAAAATTGTTAAAAATTGACATATTATTCGGATTTTGTAGTTGCGAATTTGCCTCAGGGAAGTTCTCATCCTTATAAGTTATATTTTGATTAAGCTTCTTTTTTGCTTCTATTGAGTTTATGTTTTTATTCATTTCTTCTTTTGATTCTTTCTTTTTCATTAAATTAAATGCTTTTAATCTATTTTGTTTAGAGTCTTCAGAAATACCTTCAATTTGATCATTTTTATCTTCTTTAGTAGGAGGTTTAGTAGGTTTAACATTTAATTCCATCGGTATTTCGTTATTATTGTTTTTGTCATCCGTTATTTTTGTTAATTCTTTTATATTTTTATTAGATTTACTAGTTCCACTATTTCCAATTGGAGTAGGTTTATAAACAAGCTTTGGCTGTGAATTCTGATTAGATTTTGAATTTTGAGACTGTGCATGTTTTACATTCATTTTCTTTTATTTAAATTGTTTATTTAATAATTTATTATTTTTATAATTGTAAATTATTTTATAAACATTATATAATATAATATAATATTACTTATTTTTATAAATGAAGTTTCTCACAAATATAATAATATTACTTCTTTATTCAATCTCCTCTAATGTCAATTATACAAACGCATTTAATCTTAACTTAGACCAAACTTATGATTCAGATCCAGACGAAATGATATACAAGATAAAAAACTTCTTAGATGTTTATTCAAAACAACTCCAAAATAAACGATATAAAAAAGTAATTAAAGTTCTGCTACCAATAACAAATAATACCAATGATCCTACACAATATATCGAAAGTCTAAATATTGATGAAGTTAAGCAAGACGTTGAAAATTTCTTAGATTTTGTTAAGAAAATAGTAAGAAATTTATTAATTATATTAATAACTTTACTTATTTTACATATTTTACTTATTTTACTTATTTAATTATTTTACTCATTTTACTTATTTAGCAAGAAAAAGACATGAAAAACAAACGAGATGACAGACAACAGCTCGAAGAAAAGAATATAGATTACTCTACTAAAAATAAAATACTTACTAGTAGAATAAATTTAGCAAATAATGAAGCTAATAAAGCAAAAATTGACCAGAATAAGAAAAACGATACATTAAAAGCGCTTGTATTAGAAACAGAAGATTTGTACAGTTTGAAATTAAGAGAGTTAAATAGAACAAATAGTAATATTAGGAAATCTTTGAATCATTTAAAAGATTATGATAGAGGTAATTGCTTATAATTGTATATGTTTTGGTCATTCCTTTAACTTATTAATAATATATAACGAATTATCATCATCATAATTTTAGGCTTAAACACTCTTAAACTTGACGAAGTTCTCCAACAATCAAAAAAAGACATAGATAGGAAGCTTTACTTAACGCAAGAGAACAAATATAGAGTCAATAGAGAAATTGAAGAATTAAGCCTAAAAAACATTTCATATGTTAATTTTATTGAAAATTCACTAAGCTTAAGTAATATATTCAAAACAAAAAGCAACGAATTTGAAAAACAAATTAAAAAAATTTCAGAAAACATCAAGAAAAAGCAAGAAAGACTTAGCCAATTGAAGACAAATATAAAAGCGAATTATGATAATTATAATAAAAATAATAAAACCTATACAAGATTGGTTGATATGCATAATAACTATAAAAGTAAAAATTTTCGTATTTAAATATAAATTTAGATTTACTAAGAGGCATGGAAGACAATAATGTAGTATTAAGAGGAAAGAAAAGAGTTATAATGGAGAATATTGACGAAAAGAAAAAGCAAATAAAAATAAAAGACAAAACAATTGAGAATATACTTATGGATCTTGAAAATAAATTAAGCAGTTTTGATATAAATAAACTGAAGAAGTCTTCGTATAAAAAGGTAATTAATTTCATCTTATTATTTGTTTATATATGTTAATAATAATTTCCAATATAAATCATATAAATATATTTTTACAATTAATATATAGAGTATCTTTGACATCAAAAACAATATAAGAGAGCTGATAAATAAAGAAAATATAATATTTGATTCTAATAAAATTATAATAATTGATGATAAGTAAAACAAATAATTTCCTTATTATAATATAATATTATGTGCTACGTATATAATATTATTTATGTATATTATAATAATTTTAAGTTATTTTATTTTACAATTAATTAACTTAACATAATTAAATTACTATAAAAATGAGCATAAAAAGTATTAAAATTTTGCCAAGCAGGAAAGAGAATAAAACTAAGTCGGATTCATTAAGTCCTAATAAAAAAGTAAAATTATTCTTTTTTTTAATATCATAATATTAGAATAATGAAAAGCTTCATCAAAGTAACCATGTTAATAGTATAATTGAAACATTTAAGAAATTTATACTTGAGGATTTTTATTATTTCTCCTTACATCAAAAAGATATTGAAAATATTAATATTGATAATAGAATACTAAAAATTGCAAGTGAAATACTTAAAAGCAAAATTTGTTCTGATTATATTACAACAATGTTGATTAAAAATAAAGCTATGTTAATTAAAAAAAATGTTAAAAAGAATGAAAATAGCGATGGAGATGACTTTATAACAAATAATGTGTATGATAATAACTTTTATGAAGAAAATACAAACAGTTATTCCAAAATATATCCAAACAATAATAATAATCAGTACATTAACACTGATACTCATAGTAATGTTAATACAATTTCAAATAATGCAAATAACTTAAATAACTCAACATTCAATACTAAATCAAACGCATATATAAATATAACCACAAATCCAAACGCTAGTCAGAATCTTAATAAAATCGAAGTTGGAAACGATGCAATGAACTTTTCAACAGAAAACAAACAAAGTAGCCTACTAAATGATAATAATGATAATAACAATAACAATAATGATAATCTTATTTATAATAATACTATTTACTTCAACCAAAAATCGTTTAAAACATATAAGAAGCCAGAAACAGAGAATGACCAGATTATCTTAAGTAAGGTTATTAAAAGTATAACTCAAGTAAGTACAATTATAAATGCCATATTAAATATTTAATATAACTAATAATGCTAATATAACTATTTATTATAAAGAATATCTGTGACAAATTAGAAAAAACCAAATATTTTAAATTATCAATAAATGACCAGTATAGTCTAAACTATCAGTATAGTCTAAGAACGGAAGGAAGCCAAAATTTACATACGTCTACAAACAATACAAATTCGTCCAATTTAATTATTAGTAATGCAAAACCTGATAGACCTGATAGACCTTATAAGCATGATAAACTTGATAAGTCTCGTCATAATAAAAAATTAAGCTTACAGTTAATTGATATTGTAAAAAGAGATAAATTGATAGATATTGTTACACTTGCAAATATAAAAAGTAGGATAAATAGAAGTAATGAAAGATTGAATACGGATTATATTGCTTTAGAAATTAGTAAAAATAATAAAGTTCCAGAAAAAATAAAATTTTCGAAAGGGCTTAATGGAAAGTTAATGTAAGATTTATTTTATTTTGTTTAATTTATACTAATTATTTAATATTTTAAATAGTGCTAATGACGTAACGAAATTTAATACTAAACATTACAATAACAATTATAAAAAGTTCAATCATAATAACTATAATAAAACTAAAAGAAACAATATAATCAATGAAAATATTATTAATTCTATTTTACAAGAAAATATTACTTTAAACGAATTAAACAATTTAAAGAAAAACGAATTACCAAATATTGAATCCCATAATAACAATATACAAAATTCACAGAATAATAGAGTAAAACTTGTTATAGAAAATGAAAAGAAAGAATGCTTTAATAATATAGTTTTACAATACGGACTTAAATATAATAAATACAACAGCAATGTCAATCTTGATATAACGGAGTCTACTAAAATTTATAACATATTACAAAATAAACGAAAAGAATTCAATGAATTTAATAAAGCTAAAAGAAGATCTGAAACAGAGTTTAATTTAGAAAAAAATATAACAAAAGGTGATTGTTATAGATTAAAACGACTAGTGTTACCAACGTTTGAAAATGCTA
>Ga0100378_1002755_pt1 | contig 17271 bp, 18 predicted proteins | sample CryGeymeta201502_FD_81535 | JGI IMG/M metagenome (GOLD analysis project Ga0100378, IMG submission 81535) | Groundwater microbial communities from Crystal Geyser aquifers in Utah, USA - Crystal Geyser metaG 2015-02 | ecosystem: Environmental > Aquatic > Deep subsurface > Groundwater | place: USA...
AGAATTAAGGAGCAGTCCTACATTGCTGCATTCCTTGTTAGTGTTGAACCTCACATTTAATTTTTATGATGATCTAGAGTCATAAACATTTCTGCCCCAGTGCAATCTAACCCCGAAAGGTCGACATCCCTCGGCAATTTTGGTCTCCTCCCCTAATTTCAGCAAATCCTGCTTGTTTATCGCAGCCACACTTGCCACCAACACGACCAAAAAAACAATCTATCTCCTTACTCCCATAGATATAATGATGTGTGATTTTATGACAATACTATTCGACAGTTTAATATTTGAAAAACAACAGATGAGTCAACAATTCTCACCAATTAGGTCTAAACTAATGACCTTCTAGAGTCCCCAAGGAAAGATGGAGGTATAATGCTAGATCAATGGTTGGATGGAGACGCACCAGAAGAGCAAGAAAAAAATCGGGGGAATGCGCAATAAAACAACAGTCCATGTTAAGAAAATTGGGAGAGATGAACTGACTAACTTGGCTCAAATGAGGGAGAAAAGACAAAAAATGATGGGTAGCAAACATAGCAGCCCTGTTTTGTCTCCTCTAAGGACCATACAAATTGATAATAGGTCTGGTGCGAGTGGTAGCCAATAGATCAGTTTGAAGAAGGGGAGAACAGAAAGAACAAAGATTGCTACTTTAAGCAGAAGCAGTCAAAAAGGCGAGTTCAAAATACAGCTCAAACCAGTGGAAGTAAGTTAATTCAAAGACGGCCAACTCAACAATCTCCGAGACGAGATCATCAAAAAAAGCATAGAAATGACCCAACATCCAATAAAACTCGTTAAAGTGACAGGAAACAAAGAAAATCTCAACATTTAAAACATCAAGAACATCCACCTGCCCAAAAAAAGCAAAGCAACACTAGGGAAAATGAAGAAAGAGCGACTATCATCTGAGTGTGGAGCAAATTGGAGAAGTAGAGCTGTTATTTCTGTTCAGCACTATCCCCTATGATATTCTAATGCATTGTATATTGGTAAAATCTAACGATGAATCAAAAGCCATATTTTCAGGCAAAAACATATCCGAAAACACCTAAGCAACCCTCCAATGCACAAAAACGCTCCTTGTCCACTACTCCTAAACATAACGAGCCTGTTTTTATCCTAGCTGACCTCCCTTAATTGGCTGAGCTCATTCACAAGATTGAGAAAGAAGTTATTCAATCTATAAGTTTCCATAATGAGGTGTATAGCTCCCAACAAATGTCTCGATGCATGCAGCACAACAACGTGATCACACTTTACTGCAAGAACGATAACAAACCTCTATGTGTGGGTTGCTCTTATTTGAGTCAGACTCATAGAAATCATCGAGTTGTGCCACTGGAGAAAGCTGAGGCTGACATTATTGTAGATCTGAAAGAAAGTATAGCCGAGAATAAAGGAATTGTGAAGCTTATTGATGAATATTTAGCCAAAAATGATATAAATAGCAAAAAGGCCGACGAAAGATACCCGCAAGTGTTGGCAAAAGTCAATGAATTTTACAAAGATCTAGAAGAACTTATTATAAAGAAAAGAGACAAACATATGGATATGATCCATTAACATTGGGCTAGACTAAAATTTGCCCATACCTCGACAAAACAAGAACTGTAGGAGTTGAAAAGGTTCACGCAGAAACAAATGGATAAAGTTGTGATTGATGATAGAGAAAAAGATTTGCAGAAGAATTTGCATCGGAGGAATGTCAGTTTAGTTATAGGAAAAATCACAACTTTCATTAAGCCTGAATTGATCAACTAACAATACACTCGATTTGACTAAGATATCAAAAGATTCAAGTAGATAAAAACAACTTTCAAAAAATAACTTATCTTCACATAAAAGCTTCAACCAACTGCTAAACCGACCACATCCATACATAAGACAAAACCTCCAAGAAGTATCACACCAAATCACTCTAAAACTCCCATATATTATGCAAACGAATCCTCAACAACTCCTTTATCAACTGACAAGCCAACAGCCTCACCAGAAAAAACTCTAATCCGAAACCGTCATTCAAAAACAGATCTTCTGAAACGAATGTAAAGAGCCGAAAGGATAAAACAGGAATAAGAGGAGTCTGTTCGCAAGAGAAAGAAAAAAATGCTAAGCAATATAATAATCCGGTCGAAATAAACAGGTTAAGATTTGCATTTTGGGTCCAAATAGCATACTCCCAAATCAATTAAGCATAAAAACTGATATTTTTGTATCCAATACAAGTATGCCTTAAAACATCAGAAATTTTGTGTACAACGTTTGATAAGTAGAGAATGCTAGATAGATCATGCTTGAATGTCTTACCGTTAGTTTTATTTTGTCCTCTAAGTTCGTTGTTCTGCTCAGTGCTGACATAATAATAGTACTTGCATTCACACCCGTCAAATGACTACTTTCTAGGCTACACCATCACAAATCCTCCAGAGACTGCCCACTAATGGTAGATAGATCGAACTCTATCTCCGACTTAACAACGGTAATGGATGTTGTGTGCATGCCGATACCCAACATCAACTCAGTGCTCTCTTTGCTCCTCACATTCTGAAACAAATTGGACTCCTATCAAACTTTAGAGCTATTTACAAAGGTCAGCAATTGAAGGATATGACAATAACGGTCAAACAAGCCGGCCTCTCCCACAAATCAATCATATACCTGGAGTAGATCTGTTAGGAACGAGAAAGGATGAAAATTGAGGTGGGTATTTATCATGAAGGTGAAACCTTTCACTTAAGCCTTAGACAAGAAGACAAAATATTGACCCTCAAACATAGATTATACAAACTTATTAAAATCCCATTAAGGAAACAAAAATTATTTTTCAGAAGCTAGTAGCTAAAAAGTTAAACCACCTTCAAAGAATATCACATCACCGACCAGTCCCTTCTTTGCCTGCTTAACCTCAATACAGTCAAGATCAATATAGAAAATATTAACAGGGATGATAAAAACTGGGAATCAGATTCTCCAAAGATGAGATCAACGAGAGGGTCGATGCTGGAAAGAGATTTCTAGTTCAATTTGTCGCCTGTTAAAAGAGGTCGCTCGCTGAAGAATAATATAAAAGAGGAGCAACTCGGCTATGAGGTTGAAATACGCTAAACTCTTGAAGAAGACAACGAACTGAGTTCATGCAAATTACACGAATTCGATTTCAATTTCAGCCAATTAAAATATCCCTCAATCCTCCAAAAAACCCAGTCAGAAGATGATTAAAATTCATAAGCCAAAGAGCACGACCCAGTAGAAGCAGATTCCGGTCTTAATTTAAGCTAGAGACTGATGATCATATGATTTTTATGCTATTGTGTCTGCTGTTGTAATGAGGGTTATTGAGATGACATCATTATAATATTAATGGAGTAGTCCTCTTTCCCCATCAAAATTCCCAACAAGTTCAATCTTCAGAACTTCCGAACTTTCCAATTCCTTGCAGAGTTCCTAATCTTCTCTAAGTATGGCTAACAAACTCCCATCTTCCAATAGTTCCTTGTTGGAACAGAAATGATTAAGTTTGTTTTGAAGACTGTCGAATACTACCGTACCTATCGACATCCAACCGATCCCTCTAACATTCTTCTCGAGAAATATGGATAGCCACACAAAGAGGAAAAAACAGAAGAAAAAAGTGAGAAGCACAAATCGAAAGTAGAACGCATTAAAGCCTCGCTTGACAGTATCAAGAGTGGGAAATGGTCAAAAATGGACTTCCAACCAGAAATGTTCGAAGTTTTCCCCAATGGCAAACGAATCCAAATGGTTACCAGCACTCCTATCCCTCGAGATCTTGAACGTAAAAGACTATCTGTTTGGTAACTCCTTGGAGAATTTCTCCTAATGCTTAGGCCAGTATTAGCCATTATTGCTATCAGAGTCAAGGGAGAAGATTCATACAAACCTTACTTTTTATCCATCATCATCGAATTAATTGTCTTTTGGTTGCAAAGAAAAATGACTCTTCTCAAACCAACATAAGTGATGTAATTCTAAAGCCGACAAAAGGATTTCCTCTGGAGAATCCTTTTCAAAAGACCATTCTTCAAGATCTTCTTAGAATTGGTAAAAAAGATCATGGGAAAATTTGTCGGTGAACATCGTTGGATTTACAGATTGGTTGTCTTTATTCTCGAAGTGCAATCATCAATTACTCTCACCATATGATTCCAATAATCCTTTGTTGTTTTGAAATGTATTGATATTGAAGGATATGTAACATCAGAAGGTTATCATTTTAAGGGGTTTAGTCATAAATTTGTTTTGAAGATCGGTTATTGAAGGTTCTTATACTTTCTTCTTTGAACTTGCCTTTTGCTTTTAAACTTGTTTCTCGCGTTTGACTTCAGCTTGCTCGTCCATGACAATTTGTCTTGATTGTTCCTCTTTCTCCTTTCTTTTTTTCTCCTGCTTTCTTCTCTTGAGCTAGAGCGCTCTTTCCTGAACTTCCTTCTCACTGAGAAAATACTCACCAGTCTCCATCTTGATATCCTCAATTCTAGGTTGTTGCTCTGGTGGGAAAGGAGTATATTCTTTTTTCTGAGCATGAGCTTTCTTCTTTCTTTTGATTTTCACCTGCTTGAACTTAGGCAAAAATCTATCCCAATTCTATTCCTTTAGCTCAGGATCTTTCATCAATTCTCGCTTGATCATAAGCTCTTTAATGTGATAGATCGGATGAACATTTTGCATTGTGTCAACTATGATCCTTCTCATGATCTTGACATTCTTAAATCCACCAATAAGACACACTGTACCACCTTGAACTAATATGTAGCATTAGGTAAGCAATTCCAAAGCTTTGAGTGTATCGCCATTAGGACCAATTAATCTTTGACGACGTTTGATGAACCGTTCTTTGTTGCGGACATATGATCTGAATAGTAAAATGAATTACCTGATTTTAATGACTTAGCTTGTGGTGTTATCTTCCATCACTCTTAAAGCCTGCTGGTAGGGAACACTTCGAGAAATGAGCTTGATGACATCTCTGGCTTTGATGATGGAGTATGGGTCCCAAGTCTTTTTTGTAGTACGGACAGTCATTGAGCCTTTCAATAGGTCTACTTCGAACTTGATGCCAGACTCCATCAATCTTTTCTTGATGATACCCTGACACTCCTGAATGTACTTTTCCCTGTACTGTGGAAACAAGATCGAGAAGCTACTTTACTCAAGAAAAGGATGCACCTCTTCAGGTTGAATAGGTTCTACTTTCCAATGATCAATCGAAGGATCATCCCAAGGCTTATCCTTCCTATATTTTTTATTCTTATTGACGACAACTTCTCCTTCTTGGTTTGTTGACATCTATAATAAATTATCAAAAACCTCTTGATTAGGATAGATTCATATTTGGAAGTGATAAAATGAAATTCAACAGTGTTGTATAATTAGTTTTAGTCTTAATAGTCAGATGAATTAGGAAGAGCCAGAATTTGAGTCCAAATGGACTGTACAGCTCAACTTACTCAGCTAATACATAGCGAATGCTATTGAATTTCTGGAGAAGTTCGAGAGTTTTGTAGTGGCAAGAGCACCTACTTTCCGACACCCGAGCAACATATTTATCAAGACTTGGAAGCTACTTTAGAAACAATTGAATAATGCCATCCAGAGATTTAGATAAAACAAGGTGGAGGTTCTGCTGAGCACTATTATCAATTGGTGCTTACCATCTATAGCTAGTGCCTACAATGACCTCTACATATATATTCAGGAATGCATTCGCTAAAGTTAACTAAAAGGTGAAAGTGCCGAACTCAGCCAACTATAACTCAAATAAATTCATACTTAGTTCAACCTATAGGTAACGTTCGGGATAAAGCAAGTCCTTGTAGAACCAATACTTAAAGTACCCATGCTTTATATTGACCGTCTCTTGGAGCGCTTGCTCACTTATTCATAAGCTTTAGAAATGCGATTGGTCTCCTGCAGTAGTATAATTGAACAATCTCTCAGCAGTGAACGTCAATAGATATAGAAACAAATACACGTACTTGAAATTGAGAGTAGAGAACTGCATTCATCATTGACTTAGTTCAATAACTATCTTGAATTTTTGAATCAGGAAGACAAAAATGGAAAACAAGTCAATCGAGACAACACTGTCCTTAGATTTACAATTGTTAGCAAACAATATCCGGAGATACCGAGAAACAAAACCACAAAATTTCTGGGTTTCAGGTTAAAACTTATCTGCAGATGGAAAAAATTGGAAAAAAAGATAGCTCAACGCAAAAAATAAAGAAAACTAAAAGTGCTCGAACTCATCGATGGATAGCAACGCTACATCTCTGGCCTGAAAGAGTATATATAACATGTCAAACAACCCATATAAGCTTTGGGCATTCTAAGCTAAGAAGAACGTAGACTGCTATTTTCGTCTATCGTTGAAATTAGATAATTTCATGAGAACATGTTCGAGATCCTCAAGAAAGAGTTTGATAATTACAATGATGATCAATGCTATGGAGTGATTCTGAGGAAATTTATACCGTTTTTCAAGCTATATACCGATTATATCTTGAATGCTACTAAAGCTCAGAAAAAGTTACAAGATTTATGCAAAAGTTCCAAGGAAATCGGATAAATATGCAAAAAATACACTGACACAACCAGCAAAATTGCACACAACGAACTCAGTCAGCCCACCTTCAGAATCGCCAGATATGAAATGCTTTTCTAAAGTATCATCAAAAGCACAGCTAGTAGTCATCCCGATCGTAAATACCTAACCGACGTGCTTCAGTTCTTCAAGACCATTCTGACACAGGTCAACAACTAAGTTGATAAAATTATCAGAAGAAACAGACTCAATCAATTGTAGCAGTAATTTGGTTCCATCTGCCCTATCTACTCGGAAAAAAGAGAATTTTTGACTGAATACTCGCTTCTTTTGATCAAAGATCCCAAGCCTGAACCTGTTAACCTTATCATTTGCACAGATCTCATTCTGATAGTAGACTAGGAGATTGGTAAGTTACAAAAAGTTATAAAAGTTGATGAGAATTTTTTTGCAAGAAGAGAAGAAGACAATAAAATATTCAGAAATATGGTAACAATTCACTCAGATGGATTCATGACTTTCACCTCAGGAGCTGAGGACATCAACGCCAACAGAGCAGAAGAGGTCTATCAAGTGCTAAAGAGAATCACGAGAGATTCAGGACAGCAGGTGGTTGTGCAAGTCCTTGGGACATAATAAATCGGAAGCACCTCCTTCGCCAAATACACAGAGTACATCATTGAAATCAAATATCTCGATTTGAAGAAACTCCTTCATATGCGATTTTCACTAGTATCAGAAATGGTATCGGTGATGCAGGATCACTATCAAGACAATTTAAAAATCAATGAAGAAGATAGTTTGAAGAAGAGTTGGTTCAATAGCCACAAAAGTAAAATCATTGAAGCAAGAAAAATTATCATTGCTCAAATTTTCATGAAGCTGTTCAATCATCCTATCATCAAGGCTAATCCATCATTTTTCTTGAAATATCTTGATTTGCCCTAAAATTTCTATGAAGTGGCTCGAACATCATATTAGAAAAGGATCAGTATGGGTCAAAGTGTTACGGTCAGTGGTCTGAAAAGATCTTACCTAACCCGCAAATAATAAAAATAAACATTTACAATCCTCTGCGCCACTTAAATTGAATTAGGCCGTGACTTGTTCCATGACAATGGTGCTTCTGAATAACTCAAGAAACTGAAGTAACAAGCCGAAAAGGTTTAAATTGAAATTTTAACCTTAGTGTAAGCTGAACCAGTAAGAATCAGAATAACATAATATGATACTGTTGAAGATGCCTGTAATAAAGTGTCTACTTTGATTGGTTTGAGGTCTAACAGAGATTTCAGATTGTTCCACGAAATAGGTAAAAAATAGTTGAGAGTATTGGATCATGAACAAATTCTCGCTAAAATATTCTAGTTTCCTCGACAACAAAATGTGATTGTTGGTTTTGTTGAAACCATCAAGAGCACCCTGCATAAGATCGTATCACCTAAGACACTTCCTACTCTCATTTTCAAAAAATACTACTACCTCCCCTATGACATTGAACAATCATAATTCAGAAAAGATCTGACCAGACTCAAATTGATGACCTATCAGGTCTTCTCTGACATTTGCGATATGAAGTATCAACTCACTTTCGACGAGTATCTTCTTTTCTTGGCTATGCTAATCTATATCCATATTTAGGGTAAAATTGACAAAAGAGATGATGTTGATGCTCAAATTGTGCACAGAGTCATTCCACCAACAGTCTTCAAACTTAAAAATTATAGCTAACACGAGTGGATGGCAAAATGTAGACATCACCTAACCCGTATACATCAATAAATCGAAAAGGTCATCTAATACAACAGATCTCAACTACATAACAATCGCATCAAAGCTGATACTGTTTCTAAGATGGCTCTTTATTTTGGACATAAACATCTATGCAGTCAGATTGTGCTCAATAAAATTAAAGGAAATCCTATTTTTGGTAGCAACATTTTCTATGTTCAACCGCATTCTTCATGTTATAGGAAATTAGAGGAAGAAGGACTGAAAGTAGCTTACAATATGTGGCTGGCTGTCAAGGTCTAATCAATTAGTCTACTCACACCATCATCCAAAGAGTCAATATTTGAGCTTAAATACACAGATATCGAAAAAGTTGAAGTTTTTTCCTAATCTGTAGTCATCAGGAAGGCAGGAACCATCGAAATCGACTATCGATTAAACACCTATCAATCTTTCTAAATATCGCAGTTGATAAAATATTGCAAAGCCTTAGGGCAGACCATGGGAAAATTAAAAGAAAGCAAAGAACTGAATGCCCGTGTAAAGAGCTACAGAGACCAATTGCTATAGTACAGGTTTACTGTAGAGTAAGAAGGCTTGTCACTCATCAATAATTGATTAATTTATACCTTCAGCATCAGTAAGTACACATATCAACTTCAGAGTAGCTTAGTTCCTAGAACTGCCACATTCGATATCGATCGCATATCTCGCAAATGCAGCCTCTATCCTAGCTAGCTTCTCAAGGCTCGAAGCATTGCATTGACTTTCTGATTCTTTTTGGAAATTTTCTCTTTTTATTTGTTCTCTCGACCCCACTACATCATATCTCCGATCACTAGGGTAGGTGGGTTGCTGTTCTCCCTTTTGATTATTTGACTATTTTGGCTCTATCTATTTTTAAGAAATATGCTCGGAACATACTTTGATGAGTATTTACAAAAGGGGTGTTTTTCGTTAAGGCCACGATGTTTGCTCATACTGTTTCTAAGTGAAGCTGGTTCCGTCGTTAGTCGCTTGAGTGCTCGCCGAGGTCGAGGCTATTAGAAAAAGAAAGAAGCAGTGGCTGTAGTGCGTTGGTGTATTTAGGAGTTTATAGTATGGATCGGAGGTTTACTCTTAGAGCGAGATAGCATTTTACGCATATTATTTATTGATATAACAAAATGATAACCTTGAATGTGCAAATAGGAGTAAACCCTCTCAGCAATCATCGACCTCTATGGGTCTATCGACATCCCGCTTGCCATTTTTGCTTTACCGTAGGAGAGAATGGATAGATTGTTGCTTGGGATTAGCAATGCAAACCTGTATTTGAGATGTGTCCTTCAGTTAATGCTGAAGCTGATAAATTGCTTGTTCTAACAGCTGCTAGACTTCGGGCTGTCGAAAAGGCAAAAACTGTGGTCAGACTCATCACAATTCACAATGATAACCGATTGCGTATCTGGTCACAAGATGATGGGATCTGTCTCAACGTCAGCACCCCTTAACTCTTTCCTGAGCCAATAATAACCATTTTAGCAGCCCCTATCGAAAGCAAGTTTGTAATCGCAATTGCTGAATAGCACTTTTATATTGTCGACTTATGGCTCTTGAAAATTGTGGGAATGGTCACACCAAAAAAAGAAGGATTCGCCCGCTTCAGAGGAGGTCGCATCGATTAGAACCTCAAATTAGAAATATTTGATAATTGCAACAGAAGCTACTACACAGATCTGACACCTATCTTCGCAGAACATTTTCTTGATTTTGGCAACTATATTGCAGATTTTCCCAAAATTAGCAAAGAAATTGATTAGGCTTGTCGGACAATTTCCTAATCCGGAGTCAAAGAAGTATTCAACAAGCAAGAACCTGTTGAGATCGAGTCTGTATAACAATTCAAAAAAAAAATCAAACAAGAAACCTCTGAGGATTTGGCCCATTAGATCTTCAGTCCTGAACTCATCAAAGATTACCCAGCACTGGAACAATTAATGAAAGATGAATAGGCCTGCATCTCTACTCTTCATTATGTAGCAGGTAGTGCCCTATTTTTGTGGGTGGGAACATAAAATGGTAAACTATGGGGAATCCCCATGTCTGTCAAGTCAGATTAAGATATCGTGCTTGTCTGCTAGGCATCCAGGTAAGGACATCCTATCAGCTATGTTCGCATCTTTGGAGGCAATCTTTTTGTCTCCTGGGAAGATGGTTGGCTTGGTATTTATGCAGTTCAAAATTTAACCTCTTATCTATAGATGGCAAAAATCAACAGAGTCATCGAGAAGAAACAAGGATGCACTCATGAAGTTATAACTATTGGACTATAGAAATTGAAAGTACATGAAGAAAGACTCAGTTCTTTCATCAAATATAGCCTGCCAACATACCAGCGTGATGATGCTGGTCTAGTCCGAGGCACCTACTTCTTCAGATTGGATCGCAACGAAATTATTAGATACCAAGAAGGAAACAATCACTTGATCCACTATCGTGGAATCTCAGAAGAGACCAAGGTATATTGTGTCATGTTGCTGTAAGAGTATGTCTGCATCTGCACAGACAAAGGAGTCGAGGCATACTCTTCGATAGGCTACTAAAGGACCATCACATATCAAGATTGGATTTGGGCCGATTTTGAATGTTTGTAGGATATCAAGTAAACCTTCGAATACCGACATTCAGATATGGGCTAAAGTATAGGCAGTGCTTCTGGTCTACTCAAATATAACAGCAGATGGTTTTTCGATTTACTAGATTATTACCTTCATGGTGAAAACATCCTAATTGAAACATTCGGTGCCCCAGCTCGTACAAACAATTAAGATTTTCCAGGCTATTATTTCATGCAACGAGGAGAAGTACAAAAAGCATTCCACAGTAGATCAAATGATAACTTTTGCCTGGTCATCAAAATGAAATTAAATAGGGTTCGTAGGGATAACTGGAATAATGCTGCCTTTATTGTTCATGGCAATTTGAATGCCTAGCTTGACTCTTTCTTGATGCAGAGGGGTAAACCAACAGAAATTGTAAATAAAGATTATGAGTTTTATCAATTGTTGCCTTGGGAATAAATTCCTGTACCCTTCCTGACCAAACAAATGAAAAGTATTGGAAAATGTGTCACATTGAAGAGACGATGGACTGCTCAAGGAGTTGGTAAAGGTTTCACAATATATTTCAAAGATAGTAGGTTTAAGCTTAGCTCTAGAATGTTGGCCCATGAAGCCATCAGCGCAATAGTACTAATATATACTAATTTAGGCTTTGCTACAATGTTGGGTGGTCAAAGATAACGAAATGACCGATCACATGGTCGAGGCTGTTGAGTACTTTGCCAGATTGATTTCCAGTTTATATGCTGATAATGCCAATGTAGTTCTGTCTAAATTGGCAGTATCAGAGTGCCAGCACATCTCGAAGGCTACAATAAATTTACTCATCTCGAAGGCGCACACAAGTAAAGTCACCCTCTCACCACTTCTAGAATATTTCTTGATGAACAGTGAAAATCAACGTCTACTGACTTACAACTAAACCTCATGGGTGGTCTATCTTGGCCTAGGATTGTTGTATTCAATGACAGCTGTTTAAACTCAGCAGAAGCAATATTTTGTCTAGCGGTTGGTCTCCTGCATAAAAGAGTAAGTGATAACCTATACAGCATCAGCAATTATCAGCAAAAACCACATTATTTGCTGACTGTCATGCGTGTCCTCAACTAAGGAGTCAGCCAATGGCACGACTTACTCATTCATATCGGTCTGACCTCTATATTCTCATAGCTCTTCCTCATCTTCTTCTATCTAGATGGCCTGGTCACAGTAGCACCCGATGATAAAAGGTTCAATTTTTGCTTCGCCTCAATAGATGAACCATTAAGGAAAGTTCTAAAACAAGGAGTCATTAAAACTTTGATCTATCTAGCCAAATAATTTGGAGCTGAGTTCCATGGTATGCTTAAAGGAGAATCTGTCCATCAGAAAATTCATCCATACTATCCAGCTAGTGTGATTGAAGTACTCCGACAATACATTAAATCCTAACGCCCTCAAAACCATCTAGTTTTCTATGTATAACTCCTCCTTCAATGTCTGTCACCGATGACCCCTCAACTCAGAAAATATGTCCAAAAAAATGCATTAACTACTCTTCAATTGTTATGTACTTACAGTAATGTCAGTTTTAATCAACCTTCTCAGAGACTGTCAGTCAAGACTCAAAATCATCTTTATATTTACTGTTTGAGGACTAGCACCAAATGGAGGACGATCAATTTGAAATAATAGAGAATTTCGCCTCAATCTATTGTCGAGATGAGTCCTAAAGGTACCTATATTGCTTTGCTTTCTGATAAATTAAGAATTTGGAGGTTGAGCAGCGGCTTTTGGAGTGGTGTATTGGGAGCCTTCTCTCAAGACTCCAGCTACGAAGCTTCAGGAAAAGGTCTAAAGTGGGACTAAAACTAATCCACAATCACAGTAATCAACGACAACCCTGCCCTCAATACAGTCATCAAAGTGTGACCAGTCTGATCAACATACTGTAGTTATTTAATTTACCAATAAAAAACTAAGGCAATAGTAGATTGTCATTCATCAGAAGGAGCTCTCCAACAATGGTCTCTGCTTGAGGGTCTACCTTATCCATTCAGTTGATTCTTTCACCCGTTTTTCTGCTAACTTGAGACATCCTGTTAATGTTTCTTGAGTGATACTGAGACCTCCTGGTTTGTGAATACTGCAAATCTACTTATAAATGTTAAGTGAAACTGTTACTCTACTGGCCACAACTGCCTCCTCGCTACCTGAAGGGTCAGCTAGAATATTTTACTCAGTCAGGGCAAAAGTAAGTGAGACGGGTATATGAGCCAAACTCAAAGATTGTTGTATTTCACTTTCGACTGATAGCTGAATAAATCAGAGAAAATACCTTTTCTTTATCGAGACGGACGAGAGGTTTTCTCAAATCCATCAATGCCATGATAGCACCATTAAGCACACAATCTATCAGATTACCATCATCTGAACACACCAAACACTCCAGAGATACTTTCCATACAAATCTACCAGATAGAATGCATAAAGATTCAGGATCTAAAGCTTTAGAACCTACCACCACAGTCTCCAATAATTTGCATAGCTATGTTGATATCTTTTTTTGCTCTTAATGGTTGCGTGAAGTAGCTGAGCAATCGACTCTGAAGAACACAAATCCTTCGGATGGTCTTTCGTTGCGGGGAGCGGTTATTTATGCTTTAGCTTTTATGATGAGTTGGGTATTGCCTTGAAGGAAGAGAAGGTGTCCTGAATGATTAAAGAATGACCTGCTTGAGGAAGGAAGTGAGCTTGAGATTGGCGTGGAGTTAGAGGTTCCCTCCCGTCTGGTCTTAAATTTTCAGTGAGAAGTTGTTGGGCGAATCTGTGCTGAGGATGCATATAATAATAATCGTGATGGAAGCTCGACGCAAAAGGCGGTAAGGAGATTTCGTGGAGACCTATCGCCTTTTCAGGTAACTGCTAGGTGTAGTGGCCTCAAGTACGCGCTCTTGCTAAGGCAGAAATGGAGACGGTAAGATCGATAGATGACCCTGAGGACAGCAAATCAGCACAAATACGCTAACCCAATAAATAGTAAAAAACAACAACCCGTGACTAACCCGACAAACTCTTTAAAGAGTAAGATAAGTTATGTGAAGTAACAATCCGCTACAATCGAGATTGGTAAGGCCTTTGTTCTTAACGGAAAGAAGATATAGTAGGCGAATATGCCGTATGTTTCGATTATACCATTTACATAGAGGATAAGATAGAGGAAGCCCAACTCTGATCTAATATAGCTCTTTGTTTAGTTAATAATATCAACAATACAAGAGCTATATATATTGAACTAAATATGACGTGCAAAGGATAAATGTAATGAAGAATCAACATAAAGAACCGAAACCTAAGATCACCTGCCAATCATCCATCTATTGGACCTTAGAGTAGAGACTGTAAGGTACTGATATGACAATCAATACCACCAGTATTGTCAAAGTTAGTTAAATCAGGGATAATCTGTGTTTTTTCCTCAGCCATGACCCAATTATCCATGAAATAACAAAACTGCCAAATGCTGTCATTCCAAAGTAAAAGAAAAATTGTCCAAAAGACAACACTCCTAAGGATAGAGCCATAACTATATTGATAATTGCGTTGACAAAGACATTAAAAGCACCAGTAGAAGTAGCCTCCACTTGCTTTAGACCTAACTAACGATACATTGGTGTTATAAGAACTCCACCTCCCATTCCTAAACCACTCAGAATGCCAGCTCCTATGCTGTTTTTGATCATTATACCTTCTTTCTATAAGATCAGAGATTCATGATGGATGAGCTCCTAGCTGAGATTTTGTTTGGGTGCATGCTCCAAAAGAAGAATGGCCAGATTAACCCGATAGAAGTACCAAGCTAGCCCAAACATACCCACCTGCAGGGTCCAAAATAGGATTGAGCAATTTTAAACTCCAAGTATCGATGGTATTTTTGAAGACCCCTTAAGCATCGACATTACTATAAGACAACCGATCAACAAACCTAGCTGTTTGAATACTCTGATATTGAACTCATTTTCAAAGGGGTTTATTTTAGATTATTTGATCACCCCGCTCTCTCTTTGTAGTTACCGATGCTCCTCAATTTAGAAAGTTTATTTTTGGTAAGCTTCTTGGAAGCGTTTCCACATCTTTGGTAATCCTTTGGCCGCTAAAGTGACAATGATAGAGACTGTAGCAAGAGAAGGCAAGAGACGATTGAGGAAAACTCCAAAAATAGTGCCAATAGTCATCAGAGGGACAGTGGCCAAGGTGTAGCTATATTTGATCAACGGTTGTCCATCCAAAGCTCGACGCATCTGTAGAACAGTGCTTCCAAATGCAGTACCAAATATCGATGCGAATACGACAATCGTAGCTTGCTTGGGAAGCAGTCCAAAGCAAAGAATGAGCAGAGCCATATGTGGTCCTCCTCCACCTAGTCCAGCCAGAGAATTAACCCCGGCAACTAGCACTAAAAGCACACAGCCTATAATGTAGTGCTGCTAACCTTCACTTTAGTTTTAAATTGTCTCCATCAATAAGCGTAGAAGCTAACCCATCAATCTTTTCAGTAAAATATATGGTGAAACATCTCACAAGTAATAATAAAAATGTAAAAATATTCGACTTACAATATCACTTATCAACATAGTGATCCAAAGCCTAAGATGACCAACCAATCTCCATCAGCTTACTGAACTTTTGACCATAAACTGTATGGTACTGTCAAACAGATCAGCAATATCAATATTGCCAATGTTAGCTCTATCAATGAAAGTCTATGCTTCTTCCTAAGCCATACTCCTAAGCCCCATGAAATGACAAAACTGCCAAAAGCTGACACTGTAAAATAAAAGAAAAATTGACCAAATGATAAAATGCCTAGGGAGAGGGCTTGCACTATGTTGATGATTCCTGTCACGAAGACGTTGAAAGCACCAGTTGAACTGGCCTCCACCTGAGAAAGACCTAACTAACGATAGAGTGGAATCATCAACACTCCTCCGCCTAGCCCCAGACCACTGAGCACTCCTGCGCCTATGCTATTTTTTATCATCAAGGACTATTTCTCCAAAACTAAGGTTTCTTGAGGTACTAAAGGGTTTGAAATGTTTTATTCGGGTGCTTTTTCAAGCATGAATATAGCCAAATTAACTCGATAGAAATACCAAGAAATTCCGAACATTCCAAACTGCAGAATCCAAAACAGAATCGAACAGTTCTCCACTCCGATAATAGATGGCATTTTAGATGAACCTTTCAACATTGACATTCCAATGAGGCATATGATCAATAACCCTAATTGCTTGAATACTCTTCGATTGAAGTCGCTTTGAAATGGATCTATTTGGCTTTCTTTAATAACTCCACTTAGCCTGTTTTGCTACTTGTGTTCCTCTAATTAGAGAGTTTCTTTTTTGTATGCATCATTGAAACGGTTCCACATTTTTGGGAGTCCTTTAGCTGAAAGACCAACAATTATTGATACGGTTGCCAGACTAGGTAGGAGACGGTTGAGAAACACTCCCAAAATTGCACCGATCGTCATCAATGGTATAGTTACCATGGTGTAGCTATAGTTGATAGCTGGCTTTCTATCCAAAGCACGTCTCATTTGATTAATAGTGCTTCCGAATGCTGTCCCGAAGATACAAGCAAAGACCACAATCGTAGCTTGCTTGGGAAGTAATCCAAAGCAAAGTATGAGAAGCGCCATATGTGGTCCTCCCCCACCTAATCCAGCAAGCGAATTGATCCCAGCCACCAGCATCATCAAGGCACTGCCTAGCAGCATATGCTCAGAATTACTATCGAACTAGATGTCGTCTTCAACAAAGCAAAGATGATTCATAGTTTACACAAAATTATCTATAAACTAGTGCCTTCCGCAGTCGTGCTGAGTCGGTCTGCAGGGCTATTTGGGATCAATTCGGTTTTTTATATCTGAGGATGTGAGTCAGGGTCAAAGCCGTCCCTTTCGGCTGAAAGTCTCGAGCCTTCTTAGAAACGCTCTGCACTCACCATTGTGATATATTTTGAAGCATCCCTTTGAGTACAGCCATAAAGACTATGCTGATGTTAATAAATGGGGCTCAAGTTGCACGTTATATGCCCATAAGGAAGGTGATGAACTCTACTTTGGGCCCAATTTTTAGCTTTTAAAGCATTCTTAAGTATCAACGGTCGGCTATCATATGATAAAATGGGTTCTTATTGAACTCTTATCAAAATGAATTTAAAATGCCCGAAAGTGATTCCACTGCTTATTGTCGAGCGAGGCGAGTGATGCTTCTCCCTTTCCCTCTTCCTGAGCTCTTATGATTTTTATGTCTCTAAAGAATCTCAATAACAAAAGTCAACTCCTCTCAAAATAAAAATTTCTGAGTCAATGAAGCGTCGTTG
>Ga0100378_1002768_pt1 | contig 17228 bp, 18 predicted proteins | sample CryGeymeta201502_FD_81535 | JGI IMG/M metagenome (GOLD analysis project Ga0100378, IMG submission 81535) | Groundwater microbial communities from Crystal Geyser aquifers in Utah, USA - Crystal Geyser metaG 2015-02 | ecosystem: Environmental > Aquatic > Deep subsurface > Groundwater | place: USA...
CCAATTTCCCATAATGACTCAGATACAACACCCAAATTCTTTAGTAAATTACAGGAAGTGTGACTGCCTTCAGATGTGGTAAAACAGTGCAAGGTCGATAATCAGAGAAAAGATAAATTGCGACCAAAAAATCTATTGAGAGTGCTGGACTTTTAGCTCCACTGATGTTATTTATGAGGATTGACTAAATATGCTGTTTAAATTAAGGGCTATGCTGGAAATTTAGAGCCGGGCATGCGTTTAGCAGTTATAGATGTTGTTTTTTGCAGGTCACCCCACAGACTGATACCTTGGTATCTTTACAGTAGTAATCTGCTGGCTTTCGGCAGAGAAAACAACACCCCTTCTTTCCTCTCTGCTAACCAGCTACTCCTAAAGTTTACTACACCTGCCCTATAACCTCATTCATGACCAAGCCAACATACTTCTCAATAGCTATCTGCTGCTCCCTTGGTTTCATCAACTTCGGCAATTCTTCAGGATAGAATTGAGAATAAATTCCCATGGTAAATTAATCAACCGGTTTTTAGATGAAGTTGAACACCCTAGACATCCATTGGTAACCTTGAGTTTTGAACTTTTTGTGAATATCTTATGGTAAGGCGATTTAGGAGTGGATTTAAAAATAGAGCTGGATGAAGGAGAGATGTGGTTATTTTATCTGATGGATCAACTTGACGATTGTGTAGGAGTAATCTTTGGTAAAAGGGGAGACAGTCTGGGCCAAACGTTCATATAGATCGTAGCCGATGTAATTCTCCTCTAGCATTGACTGCAATTACAATAATTAATACTGTCAGTGCAGAAAGACTGTATTCGATGAGATCTTTCTTTTGGAGCAATTGATCAAATATGAAGAGATAGGGCTCAGCATTCAATTCTTTAATCTTTTTGGGTAATGCAGCTGAAATAATTTCAGTTTGTACCTAGTTGCGCCTCAAACGCTGAAGACTATACCGCAGTCAGAGTACTTCTCAATTTGACTGTCGCTGTTGTGATAATTTACTAAAATTTGCTGACTTTGTTCATATCCCTTTATTACTATCTCTCAACTATTATGTGTGATATATGATATACAGACAGTAAAAACAATATCAGATGATGACTTCATTTGAGATTATTTTTGGTATGTTTGCTTAGAAGGATAGTCTATTATGGACCTAAAACGGCCCCTCGTAATAGTTGAAGACCACTGACTTCAGCAAAATCAACTGGCCAGTATCTTCCACTTGATTTTTTCTCATCCAGTAATCCCACACTCTTCAATGCTTTACCCACCAATTCTGAGCAAAAGTATCCCCGTTCTTCTTTAACAGTCTCCCAGGCAAAATCACTCTCAAACGTCAACAATTTCGATGCTGATAATTCGTATTTCTGACCTATGTTATGTTTGGCAAATTGTATCAGTTTGGATTGGATCTCCGCCTTCCTCATGAAGTTCAATCTCCTCAGTGCTACTTTATTGTACAAATCGAAGTAATTGATATATTGATTCCAGTTGTAAACGGCCACACCGTGCATTTGATTTGATTAAAAAACCATAGGATCACCATTTTTGCCACGGAAGATCATAGCCACGTGATCGAAGTCACTGTTGGTGACAAAACGCTGCAATTTGGCACCTAGATGATTGGTATAAAACAGAAGAATATCACCTGTTTAGACTGTTTTTAGGAAATCTCGCTAAGGAATAATATCCTGATGAAGATAGGTGAATTTACTCATAGTCTTGAGCATGAGTTTCTATTAGTTGGTCTGGAAATGTAGAACTGTCTAGAGAGTGTCTCGCCACTAACTGGTTTATTTGGAAGTTTCACCCTTGAGGATTATATTTTAGCATTCTCCTTCGAAATCAAGGATCAGTTCTTTTTATTAGAGTTTGAGATTGATTTTCAGCAGCTTGAGGTTCACGCAACCAATCGGTTTAGCTTTTTGGTGAGATTGATACCAGATCAATTTCTCAGGTGTCAAGACGAAATAACGTTGCTATATTGCATCATATGTACTGTCCATTTGAAGAAAAAACCGTCGGTTTTCTTGTTGAGATACCCCTGCTTGATAGCCTTGTTTCCTGACTCGACTTTCGGCAGTGTTGGTTTCTTCGACGGAATGAGACTGACTGTCTTGTTGACTCTTTCCGTCAATCCTCCCTTACCTTTCCCACAACTGCCTTTTTCATTAACTGGCATGCTGTGTTTGTCAGTTCTTTTAGTAAAGGGAGAAGGTATGATTTTTTATGTTTTGGGAACTGCCAAGCTGCACTGAGAAGGGTTTTCTTCATCAATAACATCATTCCAATAGTCCTAGTCGCAAATTGGCACACTTTCGTCCTCAGCTAAATTGATTCTCGGTTGAACATCGTCAATCCGGGCGCTTTCCATAATCGAAAATGCAGAAATAAAGTTATTGATTTTTAAAATGAGTCCAACATATAGAAGCAAGGGTATTTCAAATAACAGATATGAAAGAGCATGAGTTCATGCGAATGTGATTACCTTTTTGTCACTTATCGTAGCTTGTACACGTTGAGCAGGATAGCTTTCTCCATCTATACCAAAGATCCCCCTAGCATCTCCTTCTCCCAATGGTTCCAATCGATAGCTCTTGATCTTGTGGTAGTCAAAATTGATTCTTTAATTCTTAGTCTTTTTCTCTTTGTCAAAATGATCGCCTTTATCAGATGCCAACAGATACTTTGCTAAATTGAATCTGCCTTGTTCTGAAGTGATAAACTGCAAATCGATTAGCTAATCCTCCGTTTTGATCAGTGGACCCCATTGAAATTTATCTGAAATGTATGGGATTGCCAGGAATATCACCTGCAAAAAATCTGTTTAGACTGTCTTGAAGGTCGGATCATGCTAGATAGAAGTGTCCAAGGGAGGAAGTTCGGTTTGTGTGGTTGAGAAAGTAATACGGCCTGGATAACGTCTCATCCGTAACAATCGATACACTGCATACAGCTAGAATCTGAGACCACCAAGACAACGGAGAAATTAGCTGTTCATGTCAACATCTGCCAGAAAAGCCCATTAAAGACTCATGAAGGCTTGGATCGGTTTAGGCTCATTTTCAAGCTGAATACTCTAAGAATATCAGAATATGTACCATAAGATTCATGTTCTGAGTCTTTCCCTTTATCGCCAAGAAGATAGCCTCCAAATTTCTACATTCCTCCTTAGCCAGGGAAGTCTGCACCTTCGAGAAGGCATTCCCACTACCTCCAGGTACATGAGTCACCGGTACTTTCCCACATAAGTCTGAGTTGACAAATTCATGCATCAACCCATCACCAGAAATAATCACGATCCCTTGATATGCTTTAGGGTCTAATTGATTGAGATGCTACTGGCAGTGTCCTCTATGGGTTGTTTACAGTGTGTCGTATTGGAAGTTAGTATATTTGAGAAAATTAATGACTGCTTAATGATGGATTGAAGAATTAGCACCTGCGTTTGGGTTGAGGTAGATGAGCAATTTTGGTGGCATGTCGGTGCAGGTCACTTTAAAAGCAGTAGACGATTGCAGAATTCCCAATGTGAGTTCTTAGAAGTGTTCTTCAGATAAACGAAGATAGATGGTTAGATGTTCGAGCACCCTTCGTTCCGAATGACTACAAGAAACTGGCCTTTTAGGGAAACTATTGATTATTATTTCATGAAGTTGAGTCTGAGCATCAATTACCCGATGGTTATACCCTATCAAATCTTTATTAGAGATGAGATGGCTAATCTTCCCATTTTGATTGACACTCAGACACTAACTTTCAAAGACCAAACTATGTGTAGGTTGTTGTCCATTCTGTGGTCGGACTAAATAGATCGGGTAACTATTATCTCCTGGAGCTTTGGAGAGCAAGTTTTATTGGATCTATTCTTACATGATATATCAAGTGGATTACCAAAATAGTTATAATTATATTGACTGTTGAATAGTATAGATGAGTAGGGTCATCATCAAAAATGTGCCGAAGGTATTCACAGAAAAACAAGTTGTTGAACATTTTAGCAAACTGGATGAAATCACTGACTGTAAAGTGGCAAAGGATCAGCAAGGAAAATCCAGAGGTTTTGCCTTTGTTGGATTCAAAAATGGTGCCTCAGCAGGTAAGGCCAAAAAAATGTTTGATAATACCTATCTGGGAGCATCAAGGATCAAAGTTGACTACGCTAAACTCAAGAACTAAGAAGAGCAATGGAATAGATAAGGATCAAGAGATCAGAGCAACAAAGGAAAAGATAAAGATGTTAAGGAAAAGTTGTAGGTTTTTTAAAATTACAAGAAAATGATCCAAGAGAAATCTAAAAAATCATGGGATGACCTCTTGGTTCCTCAGCAGAGAATGATGGATTAGTAAGAATAAGATCAAGAGTAGAAAAGGAATACCAAGTCGAAAAGCAAAAAGAAAGTTAAATAGCCAGTTTAGAAGATGGAAGTCGAGCCAGCAGCTGCCGAACCAGAAGAAAAGCCTATTCGTGCTCCTAGAATTAGCTAGAAAAACAAGAAGTTTGTCACCAAACCTCTCGAAATCGATTCCAATCGCCTATATATCACCAATATTCCTTACAACATTAGCGAAGAAGAAATCAAAAGTCATTTCCGACGCTTTGGCAACATCAGCAAGGTCAAACTGCCCAAGTAGTATGATGGCAAAAACAAAGGATATTGCTTCTTGACTTTTGATAAATCGGAATAAGCCTTGAGAGCATTTTCTGAGTCTGACAACAAGGTAGTGTTTGGTCGAATTATTCATGTCAAGCCATCGCTTCAGGACATCGGAGAGATGATCAGCACAGCAAAAGAGACCGAATATCAGCAGATTATTCAATAAAAATATGGAGATCTGATGGAGGAGAAGTCTTCCTTCAAGAAGAAGAAAAAAAGATAGATGAGGGAAAAGTATAATGATACGACAAACTGGAACACTATGTTTCTTAATCCAAATACAGTTCTTGAGAGAATCGCCAAGAAACTGCATATCAGCAAATCTTAAATCTTGGTTTCTGAAAATTTAGCACCCAAAGTGGCACTGGCATAAGCTGAAGTTATCCAAGAGACGAAGAACTGGATGACCGAAAATGGGATCAACCTCAACTTCCTCTAAAAATAAAGGGGACTGTGTGAAAGAAGCACTAAAATTATTATCGTCAAAAATCTTAACTTCCGAACTCAAGAATCATAGCTCAAATAATTGCTTCAATTCTATGGGGTTGTTGAACGTTTCCTTCTGGCCCCCAATCGAGCCATCGCAATTGTTGAATATTAAAGTGCTGAATTTGCTGATAACGCTTTGAAGAGTCTTCAAAATCACAAGTTCAAAAATAACTATCTTTTTGTTGAATACGCTCCCATTGGTATGCTGGACTAAAAAGCTATTGAAAAGAAGATACAAGAACAAAAGCAGGAAGAAGAAGAAATGGAAGAACTGAGTAAGGTAGTATACATCAAGAATCTCAACTTTGAGTCAGTATAGGGCGAGCTTTATGAAATTTTAGAGAAAATAGGACCAGTCAAATATGCCAAAATAGTCAGAAGCAAAGAAGGTAAATCCATGGGTTTCGGCTTTGCTGAGTTCTAAAACAGTGACAAAGCTATCTAAGCAGTCAAAAAACTAAACAACTGTCTCCTTGATGGCCACAAACTTTTTCTTTCTCTTTCCAGAAAGAAAGCTAAAAATAATGAAGATATCCATAAATTGAAGCAAAAGGTCAAATAAGAAGAGGAAAAAAGCAGCAAGTTGATGATCAGAAACATTGCATTCCAGGCCACCAAAAATGATATAAAGGAACTGTTCCAGGAGTACGGCTCCTTGAGGAAGGTCAGACTACCCAAAAAGATGGATGGTTCGCATCGCGGCTTTGCATTTGTTGAGTTCGAGACTGCCTAAGAGGCTGGTCTAGCTAGATAAGTTCTGGGTAGTGCTCACTTGTATGGCAGAAAATTGGTGATCGAGTACGAAAAAGGATCAGCTTGATTGATTGTTCTTTTGATGTAACTTCTCTCATTTAAATAAAATATTATAAACAGTATACAAATGCCAATAGAGTAGACAAACAATCATCTGCATATGTATCTGTGCATGAATTTTCTATGAAAATCTGACCTGACATAATCGTTGATGAAACCTTTCTTCTCCTCAATTTTTCGAGCCTGATTGCGGAACACTGTATCCTCGTACCATCTCTTTGACAGAGAATATGAAGAATCAATCAGAGGATTACCTTTGAGCAGTTCTGTCTCTCTGTTGGCCATCGACGCCTTATGCTTTTCTTCTCTCTAAATATAAGTTTGTATACCTTATGCAATTCCTCTTTCTAACGTTGCTCTTTGATCTTCTCATACTCACGTAGCAGTTCTTCGCTGTTGTCGGAGTCATCAGATTCGGATTAAGAGTGAACTCTGGGTTTTCTGCGCTAATCGTGTTCTTCATCTTCCTTGACAAATGACTAGGAATCGGCATCTTCTGGGAAAGGGTTATCAGCTAGATCGACCAATCCTTCATTTTACTTCACTTTCTTTGAGGTGGAGGGTTCATAATTTCCGATGACGTCGACATCGTCATGGTAGATACTACTGCCACGGCCATATGTAATCTGCCTTTCCTCAACGATCTCCAACTCTCCATTTTTTTTACGTTTAACTGCAGCTTCTCTTTTGAGCAGATCAGCTTTAAAGTCTTTCTCTTTTAGCTCATCAAAAGACCCTTGTCCAATTTGTCTGTCTTTTAATTTCAGGTAGCTTGGTAGGTCCTTAATAGCATGAGATGTACGCGAGCAGAGTATGATCTGGTGGGGACGTAACCTTTGTTGACTTAATCGGATAGACCGAATGAAGGTTTCCATGTAGGTCGGTGAGCAGTCGTCATATGAAATTAATAATAGATCAGGGTATAATTAATTGAGATGAGAGCTCTATGGAGAGTAGCCAGGATGTTGCCGGTTGTTGGAATGGGAATATATATGAGCAGAACTGTCAGAATGCAAGAGGAGAATCAATAATAAGGAGAAGTGTATAGAGTATAAGCATTGTTGTAGAAGCCAATTGAAAATGTTGAGACATAAGATAAACCAGAATAACTCAAGCATGAGGAAAAAGAGGAAGAGCATGAAAAGTAACTAAGAAAGATAGAGAATGATTCAAATCAAAGCCAAGTCCATGAATAAAATAGCATTGTCTAGATTGATAAGATTTCTTAACAATAAAGCAAAGAAACTATGTAGACAACAGAATAGCCATAAAATCAACAAACTGAAATCGAAAATACTCAATAACAGATTACAAGAATCAGCATAGACCAACTTCAACCCAACCAAGTCCTTGTTGGCACTAATTGTCCTCCTGACTTACTCAAATATCTTAAATTATCACCATTGTAAGTGGTGGAATCAGGTCAAACTAGTACAGTGACAATCAAAAATCAAAGAGGAGATCTCTACACTTTCGATCCGGAATAACAATTCATTGAGGTCGATCAAAAACAACTGCTGGCAAATTTTATTAATCCTCCTCGTCCTATATCTACCATTTAAGAAGCACAGTAACTCTTAACCCTTCTCTAACGACAAGATTTCGCAGTGTTAACCTACATCCCCTAATAAAAATATTATGAAGAGTTGATGAACAAAAGGATCACTTCTGAATTCGACTAATACAGTAAAAGACATAGAGTTGATTTACAAGCTGTCGAGAGACAGTTTGTAGAAGTAGCCTATAAATCATCCTCTAATCGAGATTGTTACCTGATCATTCGAAGTAAGGATGTGGCCGATTATCTGAAATTAAATACATTCGCTATCGGCCAACAATACATTCTCACCCTTGGTCAACCAGGCGAAAGCAACCTCAAATTATCATTCGGTAAATACCGCATTCTCTAAACCTCAAAACACCCTTTCTGCTCATTGTCAAAAAATTAAAATAAACCTAACACAATAGACATCAATAAATTGACCCATATGAACCTAAATAAAATAGATAGTGAGGCTGAATTGTACAATAAAATTAGACAAATGCAAATGGCAAAAGATCATAGAAAAATATTGTTGTTTTATACTGATGAAAAAAGGTAATAATTTCATCAAAAGACAGAGCAATTGCTGGAGAAAGTGGGACAGGTGCAGTGTCAATAAGTGGTTGTTATTAAATGTAGCAATCCAGAGGCTATGAGGAGAGTACTAGCTGTTGAACCTGACTCATTTGCTACCATCAGATTAATCGACCCTCACACCCTACAGCAACCACTTTTTGGCTAAACACCAACACGACCCATCTTCAGCAGAAGAAAATACAAAGGACCATTCCAATTAGAGCCTCTCTGCAAATTCGTAGCTTCTACTTATGGTTAAGAACATATCGAATCCAAAGGCAAATTAACCTCAGTCAAGACTGCCCGACCAAATGAATTAATAAATCGAGATAAAACTGTTGTTCTGATGTAGAAGGAGGGCTGCTAAGGTTGTCGTTATGTGGGTGAGTCGATGGAGTAATTGAAAAGGGTCATCAAGGTGCTGAGAGATGGCGGCAGGAAGGCCAAACAACTAACATACCGCTATAGTATTTCTGATGCTAATTTACTCAGCAGAATCACCCTCAGACGCTACAATATTCTCAACGACAGCGAAAATTAGCATTTGAAGGTAAATAGCACTCCTCGACTCTATTTATGGTCTGATGGATTACCTCTAGATTTGCACGTAGAGCACTCCCTGAAGAAACTGAATTAGACCAATCCCGAGGGAGTTCATGACGCTGTATTGGCAGACATCATCGAAAGAATTATCAATAAGGCCCGCTTCGGTTCTGAAGATGACTGATTTAATTCCATATACTTTATCAATCCAAAAAAATAAATAGTGTTATGCTGTGTCAAGATGTCCAGTAAATTTAATGCAAATCATTACCTTTTCACTAATTTATGGTACCGATAAGCATACCGAGCTATTAGTATAGCCGCTACCAAACATAACAAACTCATCAGCAACATTATTATAGGTAAAGTATAGTTCTGACCACCAAAAGGGCCAATAGTTGTCAGTACGATATATTTTCCTCCTTACCATTATTGTGTGTTGTAGTTGTTTTGAACTGTTAGGGTGTATGTACCGACTTGGAGAGGTTGATTTATTATTGCCCATAATTTTTTGAAATTTGATAAACCTGCAGGTCTCATCCAACTGATGAAATGCTCATCTTCAGGATCGATCCATTGTGTCTGGTTACTGTTTGGGCCTCGAGCATATTGTCCACCAACTTCACCCGGCCAAACAATTCCACTTTCTTGCATGGGCACAACAGCTCCCGAATAGCTCAAAACAAAGCTATCATTGAAGTAAGCCTTAGCAAAAGAACCACAAGGACTGGCCACAGCTGAAGGATCCAATGCAACCCCTGCATAGCTCTTAGTCACACCCATTTCAGAATTGGTGATGAAAGGACTACAAGTATGTTGTTGATTAGATGAGATTTAGCCACCTGCTAATTGTTTGCTGTTTTTGGACTGAATGAAAAGTCTTTGATTTTGGTAGAAATTATCCAACTGATAAGAGAAATATATTGGTGGTGGCATGGCGACTGATAATGTAAATGTAATGCTGCAATTCGTTCCCTGAACCAGACAAGTATTATCTTCAGGTCGGTAGTAAGGCACTGTTATATTTTGTGCAGAAGACATGACTCCTATCATTGATAAAGATAGCACAAAGAAGAAGAAAAAGCCAATGCTGAGGCAAATGAGAGTTGACTTGTATTATTGTGATAAAGGCTTGTTTTTTATGATCATTGATAGAAATTTACTTTTGGGCTGTAGTGGCATCACTAGGTCATTGTCTTCTCTGGACTATAGCTACTGCTACATGCTATCTATTACTATTACATCAGAATAATATTCATATATCACACATGTAAGAATAGAAACCTAGCAGGACAGCCAGAAATGTCTAAATACCTCTGAAGATCAAGATGGAGCCTAAAAGCTTATAAATAATGGCACCCTTAGAGTGGGAAATCGGTAAGGTTAAGTGCCTTCTTTGCACTATTATCCCCAAGCTGGAATTCGGTATGGTAAAATTGCTCAAAGATGGAGTGGAGCTGGAATCGACAATAAAAATCAAGGATATTTTCAACAAAGAGGGACCAAATGTGCTGGAGTATCAAAGAGGTGAAAATAAAAAGGGTTAATTTGACAAGTATTATGCTTCCAAGTGGATCCCTCTTTTTGCTTCCATGAAGCATTCGCCCTTTCAACCACTCCTCCACCCTCAATATTACGCCTTGCACACCCAACTCGTTCAAACTCAGTAAATAACAAGTACAAATTTACGAACCAACCTCCAAAACATCATGAACGTTCGCAATCTTATCAACCTCAACAACCAAAACAATCCTGTTGCTGCCAACAACAATAACAATGAAGAAGCAGTAAATGCTGATGTTGGTGGTGGATTATTTGGTCGACCCAATGCAGGAGGTAACATTTTCTAACGTGGAATGTTTTGGGTATTCAAGATCATACAGTTGCTACTGATGTGGCAGTTGCTTAGCTTTGTGGTGCATAATATCAGTCCGGGGCATATTTGCATTATGGTTGGAATTGTCGTGTCTTTTCTGGTAATCGAACATTTCCAGAGAAGAAGGAGAAATCAACCAAAACAAGAGGAACAGAGACAAGAAGAAGCAAGAGCTGAGGGAAATGATGTTGACAGGGGAGACGAGGTAGTTGAACAAAAAGAACAAGGTTAGAATGAATAAAATAATGAGGAAGATTGGTAGGATGTTGAATAATAGAGTGAGTAAAAATAAGATAAAAAGACTACTGTGATTCATCCTCAAGGTCAAAGAGTCATCTACACTGGCTGCCTCTTCCTCTAGAGTTTGGTTGCCTTTGTGATGTCTCTGTTTCCCAATTGGACCATCCATCTCCATCTCAATATACTGGCTCCTTTCTTCAATCGCATCGACCCTCTCCTCAAGACAGATACAGACAATAATCCAAAAAATGAATCGGAGAAACAAGATAGATAGGAGTAACCCAAAGAATAAAAAAATGAAGAACAAGCAGAGTAGGAATCAGAGTAAGTCATGGTCCATGAGTGATGTTAGTTAAGTTACATCTAATTTCATTTTTAAAAATAATGAGCAGAGGGTACTTAGTAGCCAACGACAAACGAATCGATCTCAAACATGATGAAACCACTATCGGTCGTCTCTCTTCTAATCTTATCCCTATCAACGATCCAACTATATCAAAATATCACGCCTCCATCCATCACTTACAATCCAAATTCTACCTAGTTGATCTCAATACAGTTAACGGCACCTTCCTCAATGGCACAAAGTTATAACCTGGAAAGAAACAACCCATTAAACATAAAGATGCTATTCAGTTCGGCAAACGTATTTCATATAGTATCGTTAGATGTGCAGTTGTATCATTTTTATGAGAGTGATCCGCAACCTGAAAAGAAGGGGAAGATTAATTTAAAAGACTATTGTTTTTAGCTTGATAGCTAAGAGGATTAGTTGAGCTTGTCGGTTAGTATGCCGCAAAAACAAGGGCAAAGTACAAGGAAGGTCAGCAAAGGACCTGCAGAAACTGCCAAATCAGGATGGAATGTCAATACAGGAGCGAGTAAACCAACAGGAAAAGCTGTCAAAATACCACAGTTAGCAGATTATCTGGAGTTGTAAGCATCTTTGCTCAGCTCCAATCCTTCAATGGAAGCAAACAAGTTCAAAGCTTCCAAGTTTGGTAGAGAGCCCAAAGTCAACCTACCCACAATCAACAATGATTTCGATGAAGAAGAGCTCAAAAAGGTGAGAAAAGAGGAAGAAAGACGTAAAAACATTTATCTTGAAGAACAAGCTGATCGACTAGCTAGAGAGTAAAAAACAAGAGCTTTAGAAGAGGAAAAAATAAGATTGGAGATCGAAAGACATAAGCAATAAGAGTAAATGTTGAGAAAACAGATCGAGCATGAACAACGGGTCAAGTAATAACAAGCCAGGATAGATGACTAAAAACGACGAATTGAGGATTAACTCTTAAGAAGAGAGCAAGAACGAAGACAGCGAGAACAGCAAGCCGAACGGGAGCAGCAACAAAAATAAAAAAGATTTGTCGAACAATTACAACAAGAAAAATAACAGGAATTGCAACAAATTCGTGAACAACAGGAGCATCTCCGCACCAAAAGCTAGCAAGCCATGAAATAATAACTTGAATCCCGAAAACGATAACTGGAACTTTAGGCTCAAGCACTGGCCAGTCAATACGAACAAATATACAAAGACACCATCCGCAAGATGAAGAACGATATCGAAAAATAAGAGTCAGAGATCGCCTATCTTGAAAGAAATATTGAATAAGCCAAAGAACAAAAAGCTGAGATGGAGCTAAAAGTCAAGCAAGTAGGCTAGGCTGTAGAAATGACTGAGAAATAATATCAGCAAATATCCGGTCGAAACAAAGCTTTCATTTTGTATGCATCCGAACTGCAAAATAGACTTGATGGTGTTAAATAAAACAGAAAAAGCTCAGTCAAGAAGGGCAGTCCCAAATTAAGAGAATAAATAGACAGCAGTAGAAGGTTGCTCTCCATGAAGAAAGGATAGCTCAAAGCACTGGAAGAATAAATAAGCAAATTAAGGATATCGCTCAATATGGACAAAAGATTGAGCCGGTCTGATATGCTGGAAAGCATCATCAGCAACCACCAATAAATTCAACGCAGCAAATATCTTTATTTTGAGTATCTGAGAGAGTAGAAATCTTTACAAGAGCTGTGGGAAATCAGTTTAGAAGAAAACGATCATCTTGAGCAACAAAATATTTCATTGGAGAAAGAAGCTAGTAATTATAGGAAAGAGTTGGGCAATAACATGAGAGATAATGCTGTCAGAATGACCTAACAGAGACTACACATGCTCAAATGTTTGCATTACATCCCTGAAGATAAGAAAAGAGCAGCAAAATTGCTAATTTAAGAGATGGTGACCATGGAAGATGAAATCAGAGGTATGACTGCTGAATCAGAGCAAGTACATGAAAAAATCAATAGCTTCATCATTGGCTCATCCAGATTGAAGAGCTAAAATGAATATTTATCAGAATTGCTCTTTGGTGCTGACTCAACAGCTCATCACTTCGATAACATGAAAATCCAGATTAATGATCTTATGGATAGAATCAGTATGGAAAGAGATGAGGGAAGAGTGCAGAAAAGGTTGAAATTAGCTGAAGAAGTAGAGTATAACTAAATGAAAATTTATTAAAGCAGTCGAAAATTAGAGTCATTGAAGAACAGATGGAGATAGGGGCTTAGGGGTCAAAAAGGGCTACTTGCCTAAAAAAATCCAATTGTTTTCTTTGGAGATTTACTAGCCAAAAAAGAGTCTGAACTTCAAAATTATGAGCATCGATCTGCTCAGTTAGAAAGATAACTCGCAGAAATATCAGTATCTGTATAGGAATTATCAAGGAAAAAAGGACAACTGGCAGATTCTTTATAAGGATTCAAAAGGGAAGAGCTGGCAAAAGTAAGACAAACTCTCCTATGATATCATATTGTTATAATGATTAAACTTATTGTCACTAATAGTACAAATAATAAAGATGGATATGATCAGTTATTGGTGGTCTTTTTTTTGACAATACTCACAGTCTTTACCTCCTTGAACCTATTTGAGTTGTTAGCTTACTCGCCAGCATTCAACTCATCTGCAACTCCCAAATCTTTTTCTTTCTCAATCTGATCCAAAAGACTCATCAAGTTGTCTAATTTCTTGTTAGGGTCTTCCTTCACAAGTTCATTTTCCTTCTATTGACTGTTCTACTTTTTGTCTTCGCTGCCAACTCGCTTGATCTGGGGCTATCGTTTTTGAGCAATTTTATCCTTAATGGCTGTGAAATCCTGTCTTGAAGCATTTTCCTATGATGCTTGCTCTTATTGCACTTGTAGAGGTAAACTTTCTCTTGATTTTTTTAGGTCAGGGAAATAAGAATCATAAGGATTTGAGTTAAGCGAAAAGAAAGGATCATCTTTTCTTGGAGCATTTCCAAAGTTGAAGTTGAAACCCAGTGACCCGAACATAGATTATTCGTTGTTGGCAAAGAAATTCGAATTTCTGAACATGCTACCTTCATGCAAATAATCATCCTTATGACTGTACTTCTCAGGGCTGTTAACTCTCCCCTGATTACTTTCTTCTGGCCTGAATAATCTTTCAGGTTGCACCTGCACCTCTGAACTTTATCCCTGCGACCGTCCCTTACTAATTTGATGCGACATCTTCATAGAATCTGCATAGTTAGGTTGTCTAGGGGTTTCCTTGATTGAAACAATTGCAGGTCGATGACTATTCTTCTTAGTTTAGACAATATCATAGGTCATATTTAGCACTCCATTTTGATGCACCCCACAACAAGTCATAATATCAGTGAACATAAGATAATTGTTTAGAGGTTCTTTGATTGTTTTTTACTTGTCAGAAAGAGGTATAGTTTTGAGAAAACTACTGTCTGGATACAAAACTACTCTGACTCCTACCTTACCTCGGATCCATTTTGTCGAGAGATAGTTTACCAGGTATTACAGATGTTGGTTGCAGGATAATCTAAAAATTGATATGGAAATACTTGACCTCCATTCGAGGAAAATTGCGATTGCAAAGCATGAACTGTATACAACTTTGGCTTTTAGGTGTTAGTCTCACAAATATTTGATCTTTTCGCATCTATTCTTGATTCTTCTCATGTCTGCGTGCCAGAGCAGCTCTGGTTACTTTTTTGCTTACTGCCTCAATACCTTATCCCTCATTCTGGCGCCCTTTATTTTCAACCTTAGCAGCTACTTCCTCAGCCTTAGCCATCAGCTCATTGTGCATCTCGATCGCCTTCTTCACCTTTCCGTAAAACTACCCATCAAGCAGTAAATTTTCCAGTGACGGATGTTGTTGTGTCAATTTGGGGAAATATTACGCGAGAGCTTCGGTGACTTGCTAACCGGTGATCTGAATAAGTTAAGAGTGTGAATGAAAATAAGTGGAAGAGTCTTACGTGAGGCAAAAAGTTAGAGTAATCTGGAGTTTTTAGCAACTCCGCAATTATTTAGTTGGCCTTTCTCATTACTGTAATTATATTTTTATGAACTAAACAAAGCGTACTGTCAATTGTTTAGGCGAGATAAAAGAAAATGAAGATAGAACAGCAATAAGTAGTAATAAAGTATCAGGTCATTCTACAAAGGAAGCATATTTTTATTGTAGGTAGATACATTAGCTAAATCTTCGGGCCAAAGTGTCACAAGAATAGACTGCGATGAGCATAGTCCCTTTGAGTGCCATCAAACAGTGACCTGCAGTGTCGGTAGTGCCAGTCTTCACACCTTCCCACCCGCATTCCAATAATTTATTTGTATTTTTCCATATTAGTCTCCTAGTCAGCCCATACCGGTCATTCTTGACCTCCACCTCATATCTCTTAGTGTTGACTAGTTGCCTAAACAGCTCATCTTTCAAAGCTACAGAAGACAGGATAGCCATAGCTCGAGGAGTGGTGTAGTTAGGTGAAGTTGAAAGACCAGAACTGTTATTCCAACTTTGCGGTAAATTCATTTCTCTGGCCAAAAGGTTCATGTGAGCTATGAAGGTTTAATAGTGGCTCTTTTTGGTTTATTTTTGTTTGTAGCGTTGAATTATTTTGCCCATTGATTCGGCCAAAGCTACAGAAGCGTCGTTACCTGATGGTAGCATCAGTCCATGCAAAAGGTCGTATATTGTTAGAAGATCTCCAGATTGAAGCTCAGCTGTGGTCCCAGGTGTCTAAGCTGCTCTGTCTGATACTCTAACTTGCTGAGTATAGATGTCCAATTGATATTTTTTGCAAACCAGCAAACAGAGATAACATGTCATTACTTTGCTAATTGATGCGACTTAAATCGATTCGTCACAACCACGACCAACCAAAGGAGTCATGGTTGAGCAATCAACAATCATAAAGTGCTTTGCAGTTAACTGTCGATTCTTTTAGCCACTTAGCTCATAGGATTTTTCAGAGTTTGGACGATTTTGCTAGAGAAATAGCTTTGCAGGCTCATCATAAGATAGGTAACCTTTTTTGAGGGGAAAAACAGGCGTTTTGACAGGACTATCTTTGGAGGTTCTTCGTTCTGTCTGAGGGGTATTCTTGTTAGCGGTCTAAATGGTGAAGACATTTGCAGGATTCTGGATATTTGTTTTTCTGATAGGTGGTGTCAAATCGCTGTTTCTTCTCGTTTTAGGCTTAATGATGACTCTCAATTAATCTGTGGTCCTCCTGCTTCTAAGTTCATTGATTTTCTTGAAGATGTCGTTGTATTTGAAACGGGTAAGCTCTCCTTCTTCATCTTTTTATCCTTTGTCTCGAGTGATAATTGGTAGATCTAATAAGATGCTTTTCTCGCTTTTTTCTGATTATTTGATGATCCGTTCGTTGATTCCTTGAAGAAGAGAAGCCATCTGGTTCTACAGTGGCTTCTTAATACCATTTAGCATTTTCCCCTTCATCATGAAGCTATCAACCTTTCTCTCATGAGTGATGACCTATTTCTCTCGAATGATTGTCCTTTTCAATATCGATCTGGCCGAATCTTCTTGTGAAGGTCTCGATGAAGATGTACTAATAGTATGCAAATTAGAGTTAAGAATAGGTTGAAGGGAAGGAGTGAATTGAGCACGAGCATCATTACGAAACTTCTATATGAAACTAAATCTCAGAGGTCGAATTGATTCATCAGCAGTGTTGTTATTGGCATTCGATTGCATTTAATAAAGTTATTGCATCTAAATAGTGAAAAACAATCTGTGATCATCATAGCAAAAATAGTTGTAGATTAGTTCGATGGGATAAATATACTTGATGGATACTCTTGCATATTTTGGAATATTCTTTCTATAGAAATACCAGACATGAACCGAACACTGAATTCGCAAAAAATGGGACAGACTGCCTCCACCATGCCCCAACACACAGCGTCCTCATTTCTGTTTCCGCCCAGGCCTCGACAAGCAAAGAGATTAACCTCCACTATCAGATTAGATGAACCTTTACTGCATCATAAATTCAGTCTTCTTCCTTAAAGATCCATGAGCTGGAACAAATGGAAAGTAAACAATTTTCCCTCACCTTGGCAAGGGCTGGAGGGCGTCATGAAGCAGAAAGTAAACCGTAAAGTGGAGAAAGAAAGGGAAAAGGA